>Ga0233438_10000158_pt1 | contig 93861 bp, 100 predicted proteins | sample SI_123_September_FD_182720 | JGI IMG/M metagenome (GOLD analysis project Ga0233438, IMG submission 182720) | Seawater microbial communities from Saanich Inlet, British Columbia, Canada - SI_123_September2016_10_MG | ecosystem: Environmental > Aquatic > Marine > Inlet | place: Canada: British... | reverse complement strand
ACCAGGTTATAGGTACCAATGCGCACAACTTCCATCTCAGCCTGATCGCCATTGGCCAACAATACTGAACGGTTAAACTTCACAACCCGTGCACTTTCAACCATTTCACGCTGCTGCTCATACCAAAGTTTCTCGATATCTTCGATTGAAGGCAGGCGAGTATCGCTGCTCATCTTTTCGATTAGTTCATCGAGGAACTCAGTACGACCAGAAATCTGGGCACTAACAATCGACTGATTGAGATTGGCGCGAATATCGCCAGCAGCACCAGTCAGGTGACCAAACAGCTCTTTAAGAGAACCCAGACGCTTGTCACGTTGCTCACGCAGCCCGGCAAGAACAACATCGTTATCACGGATGTTCTGCTCAAGGCGGTCGGAGCGACGCTCTTCGGCGGTTTTAGTATTTTGAGCCTGCTTTAGAAGCTGAGCCTGCTTGCGCTGGTCGCTTTTAAAGGCAGCTTCGCGCTTGCGGTACTCTGATGACTCAGAGATCTTGGCGCTCTCGATCATTTGCAGAAGCTCATCTAGAGTCTTTGCATCCTGTGCCAGCGCTGGTGTGCTGAAAGCAGCAGCGGCTACAAAAGCGGCACAAACTTTTACAAATTTATTCATTGTGCTGTCTCCGGTGCAGTAATTGGCATTTCCATAACATCCTGGGGCGATAGCTTCTTAGCTATGCGTAGGCCCTGATCGACTGGTCTGCGGTACTCAGAACCCAAAGTCTCCCAAGAACCAGTTTCTTTGTTCCAGGCTCCGGTTTGAGACTTGTCTTTGGTCTGATACATCAGAGCAACACGGCCGATACGCAGAACTTCTACCTCTACCTCAGAACCGTCGCCATTGATATCGATCAGATCGCGATAGGCTTCCAAAGACTGGCTGTATTCAGCTTCAATATCGTAGACTTCAAGAATCTGGCGGAATTTTTCTGCAGCTGAGAACTTGGCGCTATCCATGTTCACATATAGATCGGCAATGGCCGCTTCACGCATATCTTTCTTAAAGGGGACATCCAGGGCAATAAAGTCTTCGATACCTTTGAGCATGCTCAGCATCAATGGAGAGATACCACGCTCAATAATAGTAGCGTTCTCAATCGACTCTTTAAGCTCAGCCATCATTTGCTTTTGGCTAGCGATCTGGCGCTCCAACTGAGAGTTATAAACTCGCAGCGACTCGATCTGCTTATTGACCTGTTTGAATTCTTGCAAAAGACCATCAGTTTGATCAGCGATGCGATCAACCTTGGTTTGCGAATTTTTGGCGATCTGGACCTTGGCGGCTCCAGCTTTTAGCACGTCATTTACCTCTGAAGCCTGAGCTGCACCAACAGTCAGACCACTGGCAAGAACGGCGGCAAAGGCCAGTACTTTTAGTGGTTGCTTATTCATAGTTCCCTCAATTTGGGTCTACCGGTTTAATTATCTTTCACTGCCTAAAATCGAAAAACAAGACCATCAACGTCAGACATACTTTGTTTCGGGGCATCTTTGTAACAGTCTCTAGTTCAAGAAGCAATTTGGCCGCGGCGAAATAAGCAGATAAAAGAGAGAACTTAGATGACTGTTACCTAACGTAACATTTGAGTCCTGGTTTTAAAATTTATGCCAACTCAATTCGATCTAGCTGGAGAAACCTGTAGGGATGACTATCAGTTAGTTCTGGTAGCTGCTCTCTGACTTGCTTCCACTGGCTAAAATCCACCTCGGGAAAGAAAGCATCGCCCTGGACATCGGCATCCACCTGGGTGAGATAGAGCCTGTCTGCCGCTGGCAATGTCATGCGATATATCTGCTCGCCACCAATCACCATAATCTCGTCGGCGCCAGCCGTCTCGCAGGCGCTGTGGCCCAGCTGCAATGCAGCCTCCAGAGACTGCGCCACCTCTACTCCCGGGGCCTGCCAGGCTGGGTCCCTGGTCACCACAATATTAGTTCTGCCCGGCAATGGCCGGCCGATACTGTCATAGGTTTTGCGCCCCATAATCAGAGGCTTGCCCATGGTCACTGATTTGAAGTACTTGAGATCTTCGGGCAGATGCCAAGGCAGCTGGTTATCGACGCCGATTACGCCGTTGCGGCTGACTGCAACTATTAATGAAAGCTTCATAATAAGTCCTTATCAAACTGCCACTGGCGCAGAGATAGGGCCATGGGATTCATAGTTTAGTAGCTCGAAATCGTCGAATACAAAATCAAACAGATTATCTACATTGGGGTTCAGTGCCAGCTTGGGCAGAGCAAAGGTTGATCGAGACAGCTGCTCCTCTACCTGGTCCATGTGATTGGTATAGAGATGGGCATCGCCAAAGGTGTGCACAAAATCACCTGGTTCAAGGCCGGTGACCTGCGCGATCATCATGGTCAAAATAGCGTAGGAGGCTATATTGAAAGGCACCCCCAAAAACACATCGGCACTGCGCTGGTATAACTGACAAGATAGCCGGCCATTGATCACATAGAACTGAAACAGACTGTGGCAGGGAGGCAACCCAGACTTGACCATCACTGGTATATCCTTTGGGTTCCAAGCTGAGACAATTAATCGCCGGGAGTCTGGGTTAGTTTTTATATCATCGACCAGCTGAGCAAGCTGATCCACACCTTCAAAGTTGCGCCACTGATGACCATAGACAGGCCCCAGATCACCATATTGCGCCGCAAAATCTGCATCGGTTTTGATGCGCTCGATAAATTCCTTCATTTTTGCCTTCCACTCGGGCGAGTACATCACATAGTCCTGGTCCTGCCCGGTTTCTCGCAGCCAGCTCTGATAGGGCCAGTCATTCCAGATACCAACGCCGTTCTCTACCAGGTAGCGAATATTGGTGTCGCCGCGGATAAACCAGAGCAACTCGTGGAGAATTGACTTGAGATGCACCTTCTTGCTGGTGACCAGCGGAAACCCCTCAGCCAGGTCGAAGCGCATCTGATAGCCAAACACACTCAGGGTGCCAGTGCCGGTGCGATCTTCCTTTTTAACACCGGTGTCGCGAATATGACGCATTAGGTCCAGGTACTGTTTCATTGCCGGAGTCCAGTCTTAGTTAGTTGCAGATTTTGCCATTAGGCGTTGCATCGTTTTGCGCATAAACCACAGCCCCAATAAAACCATAGGAATGCACAGGGCCTGACCGCGGGTCATCCAGTTGAGTGACTCTATCATTGCGGTTTGACCGGCAAACTGGGCATCCGGCTCGCGAACAAACTCAACCATAAAGCGGAAACAGCCATAGAGTACTAGGAATAGGCCTGTGATCTCACCGGCCAGCCGCGGCTTGCGTGCAAACCAACTAATAATCAGGAACAGCACTAGCCCCTCGAGCAGGGCCTCATAGAGCTGCGACGGGTGCCGGGGCAGCTGAGTGGGGTCTGAGGGAAACAACATACCCCAGGGCACATCTGTGGGGCGCCCGTAGAGCTCCTGACCAATAAAATTGCCCATACGACCAAAGAACAATCCTGTGGGCACCAGCGGCACTGCAAAGTCTGTCAGAGTAAGAAAAGATACCCTGTGTTTACGGGCATAGATAAAAATAGCTATGGCCACACCAATCAGCCCGCCATGAAAGGACATACCGCCCTCCCAAATTCGCAACAACATGGCGGGATCGGCCAGCCATTTGTCGGTATTGTAGAAAAACATATAACCCAGACGCCCGCCAGCTATCACTCCCCAGGCACCGTAGACAATCAGGTCTTCGACTTGGTTTTCACCCAGGGGTGACCAGGGTCGTCTGGCATTGCGTCTGGCCAGATACCAGGCAGTAGCAAAGGCTAGCAAATAGCTTATGCCATACCAGTGAATCTGCAGCGGTCCCAGTGAAATCGCAATTGGGTCTATGGCTGGATGATTGAGCATGGCTTTGAATACCCCTAAAAATTCAAGCGCAGATCATAGCGGTTTCTGAGCTAGTGCGCCAAGCGGGATGTCGCTGGGAGAGATAAATAGTTACACTGCCGGGCATGTGTCTACTCGCCTTTGCCTATAAAACCCAAACTGACAGCCCGCTGATTGTCACCTCTAACCGCGATGAGTTTTATCCGCGCCCTACACTACCTATGCACTGGTGGTCAGATGCTCCTATTCTGGCAGGCAAAGATCTAAACGCTGGCGGCACCTGGCTGGGGTTATCCCGCAATGGCCGCTTTGCAGCTGTAACCAACTATCGCTACCTGGACGAAAACGGGGAGATGGAGTCACAGCCCCTCTCTCGAGGTCAACTGGTCACCGACTTTTTACTCTCAGAATTAGCAGCCTCAGATTGGGCCAGCGCCATAGAGCCAACCGCATCTGAGTACGGTGGTTTTAATCTTCTGCTCTACGACGGCAGCAATCTGGTATACCTAAATAATTATGAGAATCTGGCGCCACAAAAACTCCAGCCGGGAGTCTATGCCCTGAGCAATAACACTTTGGATAGCCCCTGGCCCAAGGTTGACCATGCCAGAGAACAGCTCGAACAGCTGATTGACGGCGCTGAAGTAGGAGAACAGCACCTGGATAGCCTTATGGCGACCCTGTCACTGCAAAAAACCTATGCTCGGGAATTGCTTCCCAACACAGGCGTACCCCAGGAGTGGGAAACATTACTCTCTTCGCCATTTATAGTTGCAGATGGCTATGGCACCAGAGCCTCCACCGCCTTGATTATCTCTGAATCTGCCAATATTACAGTGGCGGAGCAAACCTATGAAGCAGGCGAAACCCTGAACTCTCAGACTTTTAGCTTTAGGGCTTCCGAGCGATGACTGGCTCTGGAGGGACGAATCAATTTGGCCACTTCTGGCTGATTCAATGAGTCAGACATAAACTGCGCCACAGAGCCCGCATCGGATAAGCGCAGGGCACGTTTAACCATCTCACGCGCCTCTTTGCGGCTGACATTGAGCAACATGGACTTCACCCGCAGCAAGGTGCTGGCACTCATAGAGAAATTCTCATAGCCAAGACCGAGTAGAACCAATGCACTCAGCGGGTCACCGGCCATCTCACCACAGACACTGAGCTGGCAGTTGACCGAGGAAGCCTGCTCATAAATAGCCTTGAGTGCTCGCAGAACTGATGGATGCAATGTGTGATAGAGATCGGCGACCCGCGGGTTATTGCGATCCACAGCCAAAAGATACTGGGTAAGGTCATTGGTGCCCACAGACAAAAAGTCGACTCGACGACCAATTTCCTTGACCTGATAAACCGCAGCGGGCACCTCAATCATGGCTCCCACTGGCGGCCGCTCTATGGCGTAGCCCTCTTCCTGAGTCAGCTCGTCAAAGGCGCGATCAATCAGCTCCAGCGCGCGGTCCAGCTCTGGGATATTGCTAATCATGGGCAGCATAATGCGCAGATTATTGACCCCCTGACTGGCACGCAGCAGAGCGCGAATCTGCACCAGAAAAATCTCCGGATGGTCTAGAGAGATACGAATACCGCGCCAGCCTAAAAACGGGTTTTCCTCTTCAATCGGGAAATAGGGCAGATCCTTGTCACCACCAATATCCAGAGTTCTCATGGTCACCGGCCGCGGCGAGAATGCCACCAGCTGCTCGCGATAAATGGCGACCTGCTCATCCTCAGTGGGAAAACTCGAGCGCATTAAAAAGGGCATCTCAGTGCGGAATAGGCCTACAGCCTCGGCACCACTTTTGAGCGACATCATAGTGTCCTGGCGCAGGCCTGTATTTACCCAGAGTGAAAAGCGGAAGCCATCAGGTGTAATACAGGGAATATCCCGCAGTTTTTCCAGGTCTTTGGTGAGTATTTTTTCTTCCCGCTGACGCTGCAAATAGTAGCGCCGCAACGTCCGCGTGGCACTGCTGATTACATCACCGGTAAAACCGTCGACAATTAATTCCTGACCTTCCAGCTCGGCCCAGGGCAGATCTACAGCACCCATCACAGTGGGTATGCCCAGGGCACGACCCACAATGGCCATATGGGAATTGCTGGAACCTTTGAGCGAGATAATGCCCACCAGGCGATTGACCGGAATATCCGCCAGAGCTGTTGCCGATAAATCTTCGCCCACCAGCACCACTCGGCGCGGCATAGGCAGTTCTTTTTTATGACTGGTTTGCAGATAGCCCAGCACCCGCTTGCCCAGATCGTTGACATCTGCCGCGCGCTCACGCAGATAGGGGTCGTCCATCTGCCGGAAGGTACGCACATGTTTTAGAATCACCGAACTCCAGGCACTCTGGGCAGTCTGGCCGGCGGTAATAGAGGCGATCACCTCGCCACCCAGCGAGCTGTCGTCCAGCATGCGAATATAGACATCAAACAGGGCCAGCTCTTCGGAGCTCAGCTTGTTGACCAGACCATCCCCCAGATTGCGCATATCTTTTTTGGCCGCAGTCAGGGCGCGGCGAAAGATTTCCACTTCAGCTGCTGGGTTATTGGTGAATCGCTCAGGCACAGCAGCCAGATCTGTATTGGTGGCCACCAACACCACCCGGCCAATACCTATACCTGGGGCGCTGGGAATACCTCTAAACATAGCTTCGCGGCTTTTGCCACGCCCAGCTGAAGCCAGCTTACGCAGCGCACCTGTGGCCTCAGCATGAGCTATGGCGCCAGATAATTGGGCACAGACCGTGACTACAAAAGCCTCTTCTTCCGAGGCAAAGCGACGCTGAGTTTGCTGCTGCAATACCAAAACGCCCAGCACCTTGCGGTGATGAATAATGGGGACGCCGAGAAAAGAATGGAACGGCGCTTCACCTGTCTCTTCAAAGTAGGCGAAATTGGGGTGCTGATCGGCATTCTCAAGATTGAGGGGCTCCTCCTTGGCCGCCACCAAACCCACCAAGCCCTCGCGCATTGACAGGCGAACCTTGCCAATAGATTCTTTCCGCAACCCCTCAGTGGCCATAAGCACATAGCGCTCGTCCGAGTCATCAAACAGATAGACCGAGCACACACCAGCCTGCATCGCATCGCGCACTTCCTTGACGATAATGCTCAGTACCTGGGGCAAATTGCGGGCGCTATTAACCTCTTGAACTATGGTTCGCAGGGAGTGGAGCATGGCTACCTTCCGCGACTGCGCTTTTCAAAGCGCGCATTGGCAGGAGCAAACTCCATCAGAGCATTGCGGTAGACATTGCGCTTGAAGGGCACAACAGATTCAATAGGGTACCAATAGTTGACCCATTCCCAACCATCAAACTCTGGCGTGCCTGTGGCATCGAAACGCACCTTAGCGCTATCGCCGGTCAACTGCAGATAAAACCATTTTTGTTTTTGCCCTATACACAGAGGCTTGGAGTTTTTGCGCTGCATTTGCGGAGGAATATGGTAGCGCAGCCATTTTTTGGTGTGCTGGATAATTTTTACATCGCCGGATTCAAGGCCCACTTCCTCGTAGAGTTCTCTGTAGAGCGCCTGCTCTGCAGACTCACCGGCACTGACGCCTCCCTGAGGAAACTGCCAGGCCTGCTGTCCCAGCCTTTTCGCCCAAAATAGCTTGCCGAGACCATCACTGATGACCATAGCGACATTTGCACGAAAACCGTCCTTATCAACCACTTGCAGTATTCCTTATTTATTGTTGAGCAGCTTGCCATTGTTCCACAGACTCGGAAGGCCAGCAATTTTCTCTTGAGACCATCTTACATCATCGCTATCCTGCGTCTGCGTTTATTTAACCTTTCCTAAACTGCGAGAACAGTTCTATGGCCCTGGCCATCTTTGATTTAGATAACACCTTAATTGCCGGCGACAGCGACCATGGCTGGGGCGAATTTTTGGTGGCCAATAACCGAGTAGATGTTGATCACTACCGCGCCATGAACGATCGCTTTTATGCCGACTATGAAGCCGGATGCATGGATATTCAGGCCTACCTGAATTTTTCACTGGCGCCACTGGCTCAGATTCCCAGCGACGACCTTCGGCAGCTACACAGAGAGTTTATGCAAACTGTTATCGCGCCTATGCGTTTAGACAGGGCCGATCACCTAATTCAGCAGCATAGAGAGGCCGGCGATCGCCTGCTGGTGATTACCTCGACCAACCGCTTTATTGTGGAGCCCATCTGCAGGTCTCTGGGCATTGATGAGCTACTGGCGACCGATTTAGAGATAATTGACGGACGCTACACCGGCAAGATTGTCGGCACCCCCACCTACCGGGAGGGCAAGGTGGAGCGCTTTAATCAATGGTTGGCGGAAAATAATGAGCAGTCCGAGGGCAGCTATTTCTATTCGGACTCAATCAATGATTTACCACTGCTGTTGCAGGTCAGCCATCCAGTGGCCGTAGACCCAGATGCGCCACTGCGAGAAGAAGCGACGACCAGAGGCTGGGATATTATTTCCCTGCGCCACTGAACCGGTGCCTTTAAAAGGGGGCTGTTAAACCAGCAGCCATTAAACCAGCAGCCACAAAAAAGCCCCGACAGATGGCGAGGCCTTTTTGCTGGTTTTTTTAGCTGGGCTGTAAGAGATTAGGACTCGTCGACCGCTATCTGATAGGCATCTGCATCCATCATATCTTCTAGCTCTTCGGGGCCAGATACCTTGACTCGGAACAACCAGCCATCCGCGTAGGGGCTGCCATTGACGGTCTCAGGCTCATCCTCCAGGGCAGGGTTGATCTCGACCACTTCGCCGGTCACCGGCGAGTAAATATCTGATGCCGCTTTTACTGATTCAACAACAGCCACTTCAGCACCGGCATCCACAGAGGCACCAGCTTCTGGCAGCTCAATATAGACAATATCGCCCAGGGCCTCCTGAGCATGGTCGGTAATACCCACCACCACAGTCCCATCGCTGTCCAGTCTCGCCCATTCATGGCTGCTGGCATACTTCAATTCAGTTGGAAGGTCGCTCATTAATTTCTCCTTAACTCGGCTTCTTGGCCATACAGACTGAGGGCAAAACGCACCGCCCGGTTGATTGGCGATCATTCTACTGATGATTAGATTAAAAGTTAAAGTAATTTTCGCCGACTAATGAACAATCAGCTTAAATCTGTAAAATACGCTCTGCCTGAATTCCAGCCACCATTTTTTGAGGACATTATGCGATACGGATCATGCGCAATTCTTTTTATAACTCTAGTTTCAACAGCCCTCTGCGCCGAGGAGCTTATGCTTAAAAATGGCGATTTGATCAAGGGCAGCCTTATTGACCAGACAGCTGATCAAATTGTCTGGGCCTCAGAGAATTTTGGCCCCCTGACTATAGCTTCTGACAGGGTCTCCACAGTCAATGGTCTGACACCCAAAGCCAGCTTCGACTCTATGGCCAGCCCTGTGTTCGGCTCAACCTACGCAGGCACTGTGAGTGCGACGGGCGCCTATGCCAGTGGCAATGAAGAGCGCGAAGACTGGGATATTGAGGGCTCACTGCAGTGGCGCGAGGGAGATTTCCGCCATCACAGTGGCATCAATTACGAGAGCCACAGCTTGAATGATGTTCCCGCCAAGGAAGAGTATCGCCTGGACTACGGGGTTGACTGGTTCTTTCGCGAACAGTGGTTTTGGAACAATGGACTAGTCTGGGGCGCCAACGATAATCGTGCCATAGATCAGTACTTTAGTGTGGGCAGCGCCATAGGCCGGCAGTTTTGGGACTCTGAGAAAACCGCATTATCTGCAGAAACCGGTCTACTGTGGATAACTGAGGAATATCAAGACGGCACTGAGGATGGCCGCCTTACCTGGAGCTGGGCTGCCGACTATCGTCGAATGATCACATCCAGTTTAGAGCTGTTTCACAGCCACAGCCTGAGAGCCTCAATCTCTGATTTAGATGATTCCGTGATCAGGGCTAACCTGGGGCTAAAGGCGCCGCTTATCAGAGATATTTTTGCCGAGTTAAAATTTGAATGGATCTATGACAATCAGCCTGTTCAGGGCACAGACCCCAGCGATAGCCAGCTGACCATGGGCGTTAGTTACAGCTGGTAAATACTAGGGAATAACTTGTAGAGGTGGCTCATTGAGAGCTGCCAGCTGTTCACGCAGCATTAGAATATGGTCACTCCAGTAACGCGGGGAGTCAAACCAGGAAAAGGCGCGGGGAAAAGCCGGATCTGACCAGCGCCGGGCAATCCAGGCGCTGTGATGCATAATGCGCAGGGTTCTCAATACCTCGATCAGCCGAAGCTCTCGGTAGTCAAAATCGTGGAATTCACTGTAGCCCTCAATTAGCTCGGCCATCTGTGCGGTTTGCTCCTGGCGATCACCAGATAGCAACATCCACAAATCCTGCACTGCTGGCGCCATGCGCGCATCGTCAAAGTCGACAAAATGCGGGTTGTCGTCGCGCCACAGAATATTGCCTGAATGGCAATCTCCATGGACGCGGATTCTGTTGATCGGGCCAAACTCCGAGAGAATTTCATCTATTCTCGCCAGCACATCCAGGGCCAGAGAGTCATAGGCCGGGCTGAGCTCCCTGGGTATAAACTCAGAACTGAGCAGTTGGTAAGAGCGGCGGCCAAATGACTCCACATCCAGACTGGGTCTATGAATAAAGGGCCGGGTTGCGCCAATGGCATGGAAGCGTCCCAGCAGCCGACCGAGAATAAATAGATTATCCAGATTATCTAACTCCGGCGCATGGCCGCCTTTGCGAGGGTACAGGGCAAAGCTAAAATCCGCGTAATGATTAATGGTCTGGCCCGCGCCATTAATCCAAGGGCAGACCACCGGCAGTTCTTGGGCCTGTAGATCAAAACAAAAATCATGCTCTTCCTGAATCTGTTGATCACTCCAGCGTTGGGGCCGGTAAAACTTAGCAATCATAGGCACCTGGTCTTCAATACCTATCTGATAGACTCGGTTCTCATAGCTGTTTAACACAATAAATCGACCGTCGGACACAAACCCCTGGGCCTCTACCGCGTCAATCAGTAAGTCCGGCGTTAAAATATCGAAGGGATGCTTGCTGTTATATTCCATGGAGAGCCTTTTGCAGCCTCTAATCGAGGCTTGGTTTAGAACGCATGATTTTCTTTTTACCCTGCTGGGCTTTCTTATCCATACGTCTCAACTGGGATCCGCGGGTCGGTTTGGTCGGCCGGCGTATTTTAGGGTTGTGGGTCACCGACTGTAACAAAGCCTGCAAACGCTGCAGCGCCTCGGCTCGATTTTTATCCTGACTGCGGTAGCGCTGTGCCTTAATCACCACCACCGCCTCTTTGGTAATGCGGTGATCAGACAATTGTAACAGTCGCTGCTGATAAATTTCTGGAAAAGAGGAAGCGCGGATATCAAAGCGCAGATGAATCGCCGAAGACACCTTGTTGACGTTCTGACCGCCCGGGCCCTGAGAGCGTACCGCTGAAAACTCGATCTCGGAATCTGCAATAGAAATATTGCTGGTGATAAACAGCATTAGAGATCGGCCTCGGCCGCCTCTATAAATGCAAACCGCGGCACTTGCTCAGCTCCAACCTCAACCAGCTCGGTGAACATACTCAGGGGTCTAACCCAGAGACTGTAGTCGCCGTAGAGGGTTTTGTACACCACATGTGCCTCCTCTGTTTCACTGTGTCGGGCCACGCCCAGCACCTGATAGAGGTTGCCTTTGTAATGCTTATAGATGCCGTTTGCCAGGCTCATAAAACTTCCTTAAATCGCGGCGCAAATCTGCGTCTGACATTGAATCAGATCAGAGAGGGACAGCTGTAACTGATCGCCAATCGCCAGGGGGCCAACACCAGCGGGCGTGCCGGTCAGCAACATATCGCCGGGCAGCAGGGTAAAAAACTGACTGATATAAACCAACAGTGGCAGCACAGGCGTCAGCATATCAGCACTGTTGCCATCCTGCCGCAGCTGTTGATTCTGGTACATCTGAATCTGCTGGTCCTGTAGGTCGCCTGCTCTATTTACGGACACAAAATCTGATACCGGACAGGCACCGTCGAAGGCCTTGGCTTTTTCCCAGGGCAGGCTTTTGTCTTTGAGCTGTTGCTGCAGATCGCGAAGGGTTAGATCCAGTGCCAGGCCAACCCCAGCAATAGCTTGCTGGGCTTGCTGCTCATCACAGCCCGCTTTTAGCTCCTCGGCAATCAGGATGCTCATCTCAGCTTCAAAATGACACTGGCCAAGGTGGCTGGGGATAGCTACAGGATCGGCAAGGCGGACAATGGACGTATTGGGCTTAATAAACAGCACCGGCTCAGAGGGCACAGGATTATTGAGCTCTCGCGCATGGGCAGCATAATTTCTACCAACACAGACCACCTTGCCCACCGGCAAGTCAACCTCAGCGCCATCAATTCTGTGACGGTAGTTCAACTATTCCCTCTCCTCTAACCATGGCTGCTTTTTTATATGTAAAGCCGTGGCATAAAAATTTTCCCGTTAGAAAATAATTGGCTTGCTGTCATTTAAATACAACAGGCCTTTAATAATGCGGTATAGCAACCAGACTGTGACCAAGCCGCCAGCTAACCAGCCCAGCAACACCAACCAAAACAATGCCGCCACAAACGACCACAGCAACCCATACCAAAAGGTGTTGAGCTGCCAGCGAAAATGGCTCTCCAGCCAGGTTCCACGCACCTCTGACATTTTTAAATAGTTAACCAGAAGTGCTGCCAACCAGGTCAACCCGCCAGTGACAAAACCAAAGCCCTGCAACACATAGACTAGCAGTGCCAAATTTCGATGCTGGGTCTCTGCCGTGCTGTCTGCTGCCTCATTGGCCTCAGCAATATGTTCACTCATAACAATCTCCTACCAAAATGTACCCATCTTGGATACGCAACTAGTCAAACAGTTTCCCTGGGTTAAGAATAGCATTGGGATCAGACAGACGCTGACCCATCCAACATCTGCACACCCCAGTTATTCCGGTGATATCTAGCTTAGATCAAGATTGGGCTATGGTACCATAGCATCCTGAGATCGGGTTTCCGCCTGACGCATTTCCCAGGGGGTCATTGGCTGTTACCTGCCAATTTGAAACTCCGATAAAGGCCTAAAAGCGCCAGAAACCGAAGAAAAGCAACTTTTTTGCGGAAAATTCACACAAAATTGGCTAATTGCTGAAAAAACCAATACACTCCGGTGTGCTAAAGCGTCTACAGCCTCATTGAGAGGATTTTCGCCTTAGTGGTGCACTTGAGTTTAGTTGATTCAAGCGTATAGGCTAGCCCCGTTATGAGGCTGGATATTTTTAACGCCTTAAACGGTATACAATTTTTTAAAGTGAGGTTAGTTATGTCGGAGAGAGTTTCTGGCACTGTAAAGTGGTTCAACGACAGCAAAGGTTTTGGTTTTATTGAGCAGGAAGGCGGCGGTGACGTATTTGTACACCACAGCGCAATCCAAGCTGATGGTTTCAAATCTTTGAAAGAAGGCCAAAAAGTAACTATGGAAGTTACTGCTGGCGCTAAAGGCGATCAGGCTGAAGGCGTAATCGCTGAATAATTTCTGTCGCTGTCACTAGATAGCAGTACAAAAATTAGCGGAGAGCCCCGATAAGAAATTATCGGGGCTTTCTTTTTATGTGCGCTTTCTCGCTTATGTGCGCTTTCTCGCTTATGTGCGCTTTCTCGCTTATGTGCGCTTTCTCGCTTATGTGCGCTTTCTGGTCTAGTTGCGCTTTGTTGCTCAGCTGATTTTTGGGCAAAAAAAATCCCACCAGACGGCGGGATTCTCCAGCACTACGCTTAAGCCAGATTACTTGATTTTGGCTTCTTTGTAGATAACGTGCTGACGAATAGTGGGATCGTACTTCTTGATCTCCATCTTCTCAGGCATGTTGCGCTTGTTCTTGTCTGTGGTGTAGAAATGTCCTGTTCCTGCACTGGACACTAAACGAATTTTTTCTCTCGCTGATTTAGCCATTAGTAGTCTCCTTAGACCTTATCGCCACTGGCACGCAGACCAGCCAAGACTTGTTCAATACCATTTTTGTCAATGATACGCATACCTTTAGTGGATACACGCAGCTTCACAAAACGCTTCTCTGACTCAACCCAAAAACGGTGAGTGTGGAGATTTGGCTCAAAGCGACGACGTGTTCTGTTCTTCGCGTGGGATACATTATTTCCAGCCATTGGGCGCTTGCCTGTGACCTGACATACTCTGGACATTGTTGCTGCCTCTAATTCCAATATTTGCCTTGGGAAAAGCCCCAAAAAGCAAAACAATTCTATGATTTATCAATCCATTGACGGGACCGTCCCGCAAGGAGGCGCGTTTTATACCAGAAAGCCAATGTTGAATCAAACGAAAACCGCAGAATCACTACAAAACTCTCTAGTTTAAGCCTATAACTGCCCTCGGTCTGCCAGGGAGACAACCTCGCCGCGCCCGACTACAAAATGATCTAGCAGGCGTATCTCCATGAGTTGCAGTGCTGTTTTCAAGCGGCGGGTAATACCGATATCCGATTTACTGGGCTCTGCATTCCCGGATGGGTGGTTGTGGGCGACAATAACCGCTGCAGCATTTTTTATCAGCGCCAGTTTAACCACCTCTCTGGGGTGCACGGTGGCGCCATTGATAGTGCCTTGAAATAACTCGCGATACTCCAACAGCTGGTGACGGGCATCCAGCAGTAACACTACAAACACTTCACGCTGATAATCCCGCATCTGCACCGCCAGATAATCTTTTACCTGAGAGGGGCTGGTAAAAATAGGGTTGCTGAGTAACTGCTCCTGAAGATACCTGGTGGTTAATTCCAGGGTAGCCTGAACCTGACAAAATTTTGCCGGCCCTAAACCTTTGGCACTGCAGAAGGCTTGTTGGTCGGCGCCCAAGAGGGGCCCCAGCCCGCCAAAATGCGCCAGAAGCTCCCTGGCCAAGTCGATGGCCGTGACCCCTGGTAATCCGGTACGTAAAAATATAGCCAGTAATTCGGCGTCGGACAGAACCGTCGCGCCCTGGGCCAAAAGCTTCTCTCTGGGCCGCTCTTCCAGTGGCCAGTGGCTTATAGCCATAGTGAGTCCTTATTTATAGCTACAGATGTGGCTGACAAAATGTTATCTTAACCCCCTTCCAATGGCCTGTCTGGACGATTAATGAGCAGCCTGTCAAACAAACGAATAATTCTTGGTGTTACCGGTGGTATCGCCGCCTATAAAAGTGCCGAGATTATTCGACGCCTGCAGGACCAGGGTGCCGAGGTGCGCGTTGTTATGACCGCCGCGGCTGAAGAATTTATTCGCCCGCTTACCATGCAGGCCCTGTCTGGCAATCCAGTCCACAGCCAGCTTTTAGACTCTGAGGCCGAGGCTGGCATGGGTCATATTGAACTGGCTCGCTGGGCCGACCTGCTATTGATAGCGCCAGCCAGCGCCGACTTTATCGCCAATATGGTTCACGGCAGAGCCGACAGTTTGCTCAGCGCCATCCATCTGGCCACTCCGGCCATAGTGGCAGTTGCTCCGGCGATGAACCAGGCGATGTGGGCACATGCTGCCAGCGTTGCCAATATCTCTATGTTGCAAGAGCGCGGTGTGCGCATTATTGGTCCAGATGAGGGCATTCAAGCCTGCGGTGATGTGGGTCCCGGCAGAATGCAGCAGCCAGATGCCATAGTGCATAACCTGGGCAGCCTTTTTCAGACAGGCCGACTGGCGGGCAAAAAACTGGTGATTACCGCCGGGCCGACTCGCGAAGCTCTCGATCCAGTGCGCTATATCAGCAATCACAGCTCAGGGAAAATGGGCTATGCCCTGGCCGAAGCTGCAATTGAGGCCGGCGCTAATGTCAGTCTAATCTCCGGACCAGTGGCTATTGCACCCCCGGAGCGCTGTCAGTTTACTGCGGTTGAATCTGCGCAACAGATGCTCAACGCCTCATTGGAGGCCGCCGCAGATGCCGATATCTTTATTGCCGCAGCTGCAGTTGCAGACTACAGAGCCAGCTCTGTGGCCGAGCAAAAAATCAAAAAGCAGGGCGAGCAGATAAGTATCAGTCTTGAAAAAAACCCAGATATTGTGGCCACTGTTGCCCAGCAGACGGATTGCTTTGTTGTGGGGTTTGCCGCGGAGACTCAGGATGTTGAGTCCTACGCGAGAGATAAGTTAGCCCGTAAAAATTTACATGCCATTATTGCCAATGATGTCTCTCGTGGAGATGTGGGTTTTAATGCAGAGGACAATGAGGTCAGCTGGATTGATGCCGACTCAACTAAGGTATTTAGCAAAAGGAGCAAGGCCCAGTTAGCGAGGGATATTCTTGAGCATATGGTTAATCACCATAAACTCTAGTCACAGCCTTCAGCGCCAGGCTATTTATTTCAGTGAATGTAAAGCACGCAATCTCTGCCATCCGTGAAGACCAGGTTATCCTGCGCAGTATTGCGCTGGGCCTGATTGGAATGGCGATCGCTACCGCTGTGATGTGGCAGCAGCTGGTGGTAGAGCCCAGACTCCAGGCCGCAGAAAAACACTATGGCATAAATATCAGTGCAGTCGCCGACCGTGTGGATCTGTATATGGCGGCATACCTAAAGCAGCTGGGCACTGTTGCCAACCAGCCCGGAGTTATCCAGAGTTTTGCTGAGGGCAATCAAACCGCGCTAGATCAGCTGGAATCACAACTTGCCGAAAACCTCTCCAGCCGCAGCCTTTCAGAAGACACCAGGGCCATCTACTTTATCGACCCTGAGCAGAGGCGCCACACTGACCAGCTGGGCTATGCCGCCAAACAGATGGTCAGTCAGTCGCTGGCCGGCAATCCAGCGATGCCCAGAGCAGCAAAAATAAATGGTCAGTGGCAACTGCTGATTGCTAGACCAGTGCCAGACCAGAGCGCAACTAATGCCGTGGGTGGCGTGATTTTACTGCGGCTGTCTATGAAGGGCCTGACCTCAGCTCTGAGCATTGCAGATACTACTAACGGCACTTTGGAGTTTTTACAGCTAGCGCCCAATCGCGGCAATATTGCGCTAATCTCACTGGGCGAAAGGTCTGTGCCTGCAGATGCCTCGATACCAGAACCACAGCCGCAGCTATTTAACACCGCCAACAAGCTGTGGAAAATTGCCTTTACCCCGTCCCAGACATTGGCTCAGACCATTGACCGAAGTCTGCCGCCGTTTTGGGGATTATTTGCTGGCACATTGGCAGTTGCAATTCTATTAACCCTGATACTGATCAATGTGCGGGTTAAAGCTAAGGCCAGGCAGACCGCTATCTTTATTGAAACAGACAGTGATGAAGACGCCCTGTTTGCTCCAGACCTGAGGGAAGACAAAGCGGCTGCCCAGACCAGTCAGCTGGACAGTCCCCAGATTCAGCCAAGCAGTAGGCTCAGCAGCTCCGAGCCTTTAGCCAGTAACCAAGAGAGCTTTAAAGAGGAAAGGTTTTCCGCGCCAGATGTGGTGTTCCGGGATTACGATATCCGCGGTTTAGCAGGCTCAGAGCTCACTCCAGAATTTGCCTCTAGACTGGGGAAAACTCTAGGCACCATTATTTTAAAAAATAATCACAGCGCCATGTATGTTGGTCGCGATGGCCGTCTGAGTTCGCCGGAATTGGCGACAGCGCTAAAATCCGGGCTGCAGTCCACCGGCTGCAAAGTGATAGATCTGGGTGAGGTGACCACGCCAATCTTAAATTTTGCGATTCACACCGATGGTCAATCCAGCTGCGGCATTATGGTCACCGCCAGCCATAACCCTGCCCGCTACAACGGCTTTAAGATTATTATTCAGGGCCAGGTAATTGCAGGCAGAACTTTGCAACTGTTAAAACCTATGCTTCAGGAGCATAGTTTTACCACAGGCGAGCTGCAGCCCATTAGCTCCCACAATATTGTTTCCCACTATGTGCAGCAGATAGTGGCCGACACCGCTGTAGACCAATCATTTCGAATTGTGGTCGACGCAGGTAATGCGGTGCCCGGCCCCATAGCCATGCAACTATTCGACAGCCTCGGCTGTCTAGCCTTCCCCATGCACTGTGAGATCGATGGCGCATTTCCCAACCATGAACCCAACCCGGCCGATGAACGCAACCTTCAGGGGCTGATAGCCAAGGTTAAGGAGCTCAACGCTGACCTGGGGTTTGCTCTGGATGGCGACGGCGATCGGCTGGTGGCAATTACCAGCAGCGGTGAGATTGTCTGGCCGGATCGCCTGATGATGATTTTTGCCCGGGATATTCTCCGTCGCAACCCAGGCGCAGATATTGTGTTTGATGTTAAGAGCAGCAAGCGTCTGGCTGAAATTGTGCGTCAGTACTCTGGCAGGCCAGTGATGTGCAAAACCGGACACTCCCATGTCAGAAAGGCAGTGCATCAAAATCGGGCGCCCCTGGGTGGAGAGTACAGCGGGCATATTTTCTTTAATGATCGCTGGAGCGGATTTGATGACGGCCTCTATGCGGCGGTGCGACTATTGGAAATCCTCTGCTCAGAGCAACAGAACCGTACCCTGGACAGCATAATCAGTGAGTTTGAAGCCAGTTGCTATACGCCGGAGATATTGATTCCCATAGATGAAACCGAAAAGTTCAGTCTAATGGCCACTCTGGAGGCTGGCTGTCTGTTTAAGGGGGGAGAGATTATTACTCTGGACGGCTTGAGGGTAGAATATCCCAAAGGCTGGGGTTTAATAAGGGCCTCCAATACCTCGGCCAATTTAACCCTGCGCTTTGAGGCAGACGATCCCCAGAGCCTGACGGAAATTAAGCAGAGATTCAGCGATGAATTGTCACCTTTTATCAACAACATGGAAAACTACATATAACTATGTCACTCAGTCGTAAAGAAGCACAGACCACTGCACAGGTTATCTCACGTGCGCTGCCCTACATACAGCGCTTTGCCGGTAAAACCGTAGTGGTGAAATATGGTGGCAATGCCATGGTAGATGATCGCCTTAAAGAGAGCTTTGCCCGGGATATAGTGCTGATGAAAGCCGTGGGTATCAACCCTGTGGTAGTGCATGGTGGCGGCCCGCAAATAGGCAGCCTGCTGGAACAGCTGTCTATTGAGTCGAGGTTTGTCGATGGTATGCGCGTGACCGACAGCCAGACCATGGATGTAGTGGAAATGGTGCTGGGCGCCACCATCAACAAAGAAATCGTCAATCTTATTGGCAGTGCCGGCGGCAGAGCCTTTGGTGTTACCGGAAAAGACGGACAGCTTATTCGCGCCAAAAAACTCAAGGTATCTCACCAGACGCCAGAGATGTCGGTACCGGAGATTATTGATATTGGCCATGTGGGTGAGGTGGAATCTATCAATAAATCAGTTATTGATATGCTGGTGCAGGGAGACTTTATCCCGGTGATCGCGCCCATTGGTGTGGGTGCTGATGGCGCGTCCTACAATATTAATGCTGACCTGGTGGCGGGCAAAGTCGCTGAAGTGCTAGAGGCAGAAAAGCTTATCCTGCTAACCAATGTCGCAGGCCTGCAAGACAAACAGGGTGAAATTTTAACCGGCCTCAGCGTGAGTCGCGTCGATCAGCTGATAGAGGACGGCACCATATACGGCGGCATGTTGCCAAAAATTCGCTGTGCACTGGACGCAGTCAAGTCTGGCGTACCCTGTGCCCATATTATCGATGGGCGCGTGGATCATGCGGTAATGCTAGAAATATTTACCGACGAAGGCGTCGGAACATTAATCACCAATCAAGAAGATAACGGAGCACTGTGATGGCGGGCAAAAGAGGTTCTCGAGCACAGGAAATACTACAGGCACTGGCGCGCATGCTGGAATCGTCGCGGGGAGGGCGCATTACCACTGCAGCCTTGGCCGCAGAAATCGGCGTATCTGAGGCTGCCCTGTACCGCCATTTCCCCAGCAAGACACGCATGTATGAGGGGCTGATTGATTTTATAGAAGAGACCATTTTTGCGCGGGTGCGCACCATTGTGGCGGATGAGCCAGATGCTGTTAATCAGTGCTATCGGATACTCAGCCTAGTGCTGGCCTTCAGTGAAAAGAACCCCGGCATCACCAGAATTCTTAATGGTGACGCCCTGACCGGTGAAACCGACCGACTCCATGATCGCATGGCGCAGTTTTTTGATCGCTTGGAGTCACAGCTCAAGCAGACATTGCGGGAAGCAGAAATAAGAGATGGCCTAAAGCTAACTGTGCCTGTGACTGTTGCCGCCAATCTAATGCTGGTTACCGCAGAGGGTAAGATCAGTCAGTTTGTGCGCAGCGGATTTAAGCAGTTACCAACCGAGCACTGGCTAGACCATTGGTCATTGCTGACCGCGCAGATGTTTGATTAATTTGAGCTGCTTGCTGACTGCTTGGCCAGCAGCTGAGTCAAGCGCCGCTCATAGCTGATATACAGATCTTCAATAGCGGCCAGATCAAGCTGTCGCTCTGCCAGTATTCTGTCCAGTTTTGTTCGCTCCAGCTGAGCCCGCTGAATCTTTTTGCGCAGGTCTGCAGAGACCGATTCACCAGCCATTTCGCTGCTGGCCGCCTCAGCCAATAATTGCTCTTGCCTGTCGACCAGGCTCTTTAAACTGTTTTGTAAATTGGCAATATCTCTGTCCAGCAGCTGCAGCTTTCGCTGTTTGCGCTGACTGACCTCATCGACTCGCCTAAAGCTGGCCAACAGATACTGGTCCAGAGCGCTGGACTTGGCATCCGTAGCTATTGGAGCCTGTGCCTTAACAACCTTGAGCACCTGGCCCTGGGTATTGACGATTTCATAGCCATCGGCGGCAGCCAGCGGCGGGATAGTATCTGCAGTCACCAGAATGCCTGCGCTGTCATGGTAGCGGTAGAGCTCTGTTGCCATGGCCTCGCCGGCCAATAGCACTGTCAGAACCAGTCCCGCTCTAATCATACGCCGTACTCTTTCCTGTACTCTTTAATCTGCTCAACCAGTTCCTGCATATCGGCCTTGGCCTCCAAGTAGGTCAAAATATCATCGATATCAATAATGCTGACCACGGGAATCTCAAACTGCTGCTCAACTTCCTGTATCGCCGAAGACTGTCCATTGCCCCGCTCTTTGCGATCTACGCCAATCACAACACCAGCTGCTTTGGCACCAGCCTGCTCTACCATGGCCATCACTTCTCTGATAGCCGTACCAGCTGTGATCACGTCATCAATAATTAAAACCCGGCCTTCCAGCGGAGCGCCGACAATAGTGCCGCCCTCGCCATGGGACTTGGCCTCTTTCCTGTTAAAACAGTATGGCACATCCAGCCCATGTTGCTCGGCAAGTGCTATAGATGTGGCCGCCGCCAAAGTAATACCTTTATATGCCGGACCAAACAACACATCAAATTCGATGCCCGATTCAACAATAGCAGCCGCATAACATTGGCCCAGAGCGGCCAGGGCCTTGCCCTGGTAAAACTCTCCCGCATTGAAAAAATGTGGAGATAGGCGGCCAGACTTAAGTCTGAACTGACCAAATTTTAAAGCGCCACTGTCGAGGGCGTTATCAATAAACTGTGTTTTGTAGTTGTTCATGGTGCTTTTCCTCTATTGGGCCAGGGCCATCTGCTGAACACGCACCAAATCGGCAATGCCCTGTTTGGCTAGGCTTAGCATCTGATTTAACTCCTCTGCACTAAATGGCGCAGCCTCTGCAGTTCCCTGAACCTCGATAAAACCACCGTCGCTATTCATCACTACATTCATATCTGTCTCGGCATTGGAGTCCTCGGCATAATCCAGATCCAGCACTGCGGCTCCCTTGTAAACCCCCACAGAAACTGAGGCAATCATAGCCACCAGAGGATCTCCCGCAATAGCTTTTTTGCGCTGCAAATAGCGTATAGCGTCCACCAGTGCCACACAGGCGCCAGTGATCGAAGCAGTTCTGGTACCTCCATCTGCCTGAATAACATCGCAGTCAATATTGATGGTATGTTCACCCAGCTGTTTTAAATCGACCGCGGCGCGCAGAGAGCGGCCGATTAGGCGCTGTATTTCCTGAGTGCGTCCACTCTGCTTGCCGCGAGCCGCTTCGCGACCCATGCGACTGTTAGTCGAGCGAGGTAACATGCCGTATTCCGCAGTGACCCATCCCTGACCACTACCGCGCAGAAATCTGGGCACTCCAGTTTCAACACTGGCGGTGCAAATCACCTTGGTGTTACCAAACTCAACCAGCACAGAGCCCTCAGCATGGCAGGTGTAGTCGCGGGTGATCTTTACTTGTCGAAGCTGTTCTGGGCGTCGGCCACTGGGTCTGTTCATATTGGATTCCTGAGAATGGGGACTAAAAAATTTTGCGGGATTGTAGCAAATCTACCAACCCATTGGCCGCCTTTGTTACCATGGCGACCTAAAAATTTTTGACGGGAGAAAACTATGCCTCGCAGCATGACGGCATTTGCCAGAAATACCATAGAATTTAGCTGGGGCTCAGTGACCTGTGAACTGCGCTCGGTCAATCATCGTTTTCTGGAAACTGGCTTCCGCCTGCCCGAAACCATGCGCGAAATTGAAATGCCACTGCGAGAAATTGCGCGCAAAGCATTGACCCGCGGCAAAGTTGATTGCTCCCTGCAGGTAAGTTTCAATAACAGCGATGCCTCGGTCAATGCGGATATGGCGCTGGCCCGACGCTATATTGATATAGCTGAAGAAATCGCAGCTGAACTGCAAAATCCAGCGCCAGTGTCACCACTGGATATTATGCGCTGGCCCGGCATTCTCAAGGATAAAGAGATCGACGCCGAAAGTTTGCACAGTGCCGCCAAGCAGACATTTGTGGCCACCGTCGAGCAGCTGCTCGAGGGGCGTCAGCGGGAAGGTGATAAGTTAGCGGATATGATCGAGCTGCGTCTCAGTGGTATCGAAACTCAGATCGCCCTAGTGCGCACCGAACTGCCAGGCATTCTCGAGTACCAGCGCCAGCGGCTTCAGGAAAAACTTCAGGACTTGCAAACCCAGCTGGACGAGGATCGTCTGGAGCAAGAGATGGTGATTGTGGCTAACCGCGCCGATGTAGATGAGGAGTTGGATCGTCTTGAGGCGCATATCAGCGAGATTCGCCTGGCACTGCAAAACTCTGATTCCATTGGCCGGAGACTAGATTTTCTGATGCAGGAATTAAACCGCGAGGCCAATACCCTGGGTTCAAAATCTATTTCAACAGTTACCACACAGGCCTCAGTAGAGCTAAAGGTTCTGATTGAGCAGATGCGCGAGCAGATTCAGAATATCGAATAGACTCATGGTGCCCAATTGGATTTAGCATGATTTTAAAACTGCGTTCGGTTTATCAATGGTTGGCTGTCTGCCTGGTGCTGGGCAGCAGCCAGGTCCAAGCCTTTGGGGCCGATGGTCATCGTATTGTGGTTGCCATCGCCAAGACTCATATTAGCCCAGTGACAGCAGCGGCGATTAAAGGTATAGCTGGCGACACTGATTTGGGCCAGCTGTCCCTGTGGCCAGACAGTATTCGTCATCTGCCTGTCTGGGAGCAATCCAAATACTGGCACTATGTCAGCATAGACGACCATGAACAGTTTCATAATCTGCAGCGCAACGCTGATGGCGATGTGCTATCAGCCCTGGACCATTTCTACACCCAATTGCAGAACCCTGATCTCAGCCCGCGACAGCAGCTGGAGGCCCTGGCCTTCCTGATGCATTTGGTGGCTGATATACATCAGCCTCTGCATGTTGGTCGCCGCGATGACCGTGGCGGTAATAGCATAGGGGTAAAATGGCTCGACCAGAAAAAAACCACCAACCTACACCGGGTCTGGGACGGTTTACTGTTGGACCTAGACTCCAAATCGCCAGAAGATTACGGCCGCCAGCTAAATACAACCAGTATGCAACAGGTTGCCCAATGGCAGAGCTCAACTGTTCTGGACTGGGCCAAAGAATCTAAGGCCCTGAGAACTCAGATCTATAATTTCAGACCCGTGACTCAGAGTCGGCGCACTTTAATTACTCAAACCTACATAGAGCGCAACAGGCCAATTGTGGAATTGCGCCTGCTGATGGCGGGGGTTCGCTTGGCCGCATCTCTGAACCGGCTTTTTGATCCTAAACATCAACAGCAGAAACAATAACTAAAATTTTTATTACACTGGCGCAAGAATCTGGAATAATCCCAGTTCCAAAGCATTTTCAGGCAAGGACTCTTTTCACGTTATGGCCCAAGGCACTCTATTTATTATTTCTGCACCCTCTGGGGCGGGCAAGACCAGCTTGGTAGCAGAGATTCTTGCGCGGATGGACAATATTCAAGCCTCGGTGTCCCATACCACCAGAGCCTGCAGGCCAGGTGAAGTCGATGGGGTTAACTATCATTTTGTCAGTCAGTCTGTCTTTGCCCATATGGTGGCCGACAATGCCTTTTTTGAGCATGCAGAGGTATTTGGCAATTTTTATGGCACCTCAGAGCAGTGGGTTCGGGATACATTGAACAGGGGTACCGATGTTATTCTGGAAATTGACTGGCAGGGCGCCGCCCAGGTCCGTCAAAAATTCCCCAATAATAAAAGCATCTTTATTCTGCCCCCCAGCAAAAAGGCTCTGCGCGAGCGGCTTAATGGTCGAGGCCAGGACAAAGCCGAGGTAATCGAACAGCGTATTGCTGCAGCTACCGAGGAGATGAGCCATTATGTGGAGGCAGACTATCTGGTGGTAAATGATGATTTCACCACTGCCCGCAGAGAACTAGAGTCTATAATTACTGCCCAGCGTTGCAAAACCCCGGTTGCGCGACATGAAAAATTACTGCTAGATTTATTGTCGTAACCCCCAGCAACAGGTAAACTTGCCGACCCGCGCGGTCTGAGGCCGCGCAACTGGATAATTTTAATCATTTAATAGATTTGGCGGAGAAAATGGCTCGTATTACTGTAGAAGATTGTCTCAAACATGTAGATAACCGTTTTGAATTGGTCATGGTCGGTTCTAAACGCGCACGTCAAATTGCAACTGGTGGCCGGCCCGCTTTGGTCGAGGAAGAGAACGATAAGCCTACAGTTATTGCACTGCGCGAAATCGAGGAAGGCCTGGTAACCGCGGATATCCTGACCGAAGTAGTCCAGGATTATGAGATCGTAGATTCTGAGGAAGTTGCAGAAGCTGCAGAGACTCCTGAAGCCCCAGCAGAGCCAGCCGCCTAAGAAACTCTCGGCAGAGAGATCAGCCTTCAGAGGAGACCAGCGCGCAAGTGCTTACCGTACTCACCGACAAGCTCTCCTCTTATCTAGACCCTAAAGAAGTTAAGCAGGTCGAGCGCGCCTACAGCTTTTCTGAACAGTGCCACTCGGGCCAGATGCGCCAGAGTGGTGATCCCTACATCACCCACCCCCTAGCCGTGGCCAATATCCTTGCCGATATGCATATGGACCATGAGAGTCTAATTGCAGCCCTGTTACACGATGTGATTGAAGACACTGGGGTTACCAAAGCTCAGATCAGCCGACGTTTCGGGCGCACTGTTGCCGACCTGGTGGACGGGGTCAGTAAACTGACTGAAATCGAATTTGAGTCCAAAGCCGAGCAGCAAGCAGAGAGTTTCCAAAAAATGACCCTGGCTATGTCTCGAGATATTCGAGTGGTGCTGGTCAAGCTCGCAGATCGACTACACAATATGCGCACACTGGGTGTGCTGGCGCCGGAGAAGCGCCGACGAATCGCTCGGGAAACTCTGGATATCTATGCTCCCATTGCCCAGCGCCTGGGTATCAACGATATCCGTCTCGAATTTGAAGATCTGGGCTTTGCAGCAATGTATCCGCTGCGTCACCGCCGCCTGCGCGAAGCTATGACCGCTGCGCGCAAACACCGCAAAGAAATTGTCGCCGAAATTCATCAGTTTATTGAACTGCGCTTGGAGAGTGAATCATTCTCGGCAACTGTGAAAGGTCGCGAGAAACATCTGTGGAGTATCTACCGCAAGATGCGCGAAAAGAAAAAGTCGTTCCGGGATATTATGGACGTGTTTGCCTTCCGCCTGGTAGTCGACGATGTAGATCAGTGCTATCGAACCCTGGGCATTATGCATAATATTTTCAAACCAGTGCCCGGTGAGTTCAAAGACTATATTGCCATTCCCAAAGCCAATGGCTACCAGTCGCTGCACACCGTATTGGTGGGTATGCACGGAGTAGTGATCGAGGTGCAAATTCGCACCAAAGAAATGGACAAAATGGCTAACTATGGCATCGCCGCCCACTGGGAGTACAAATCCGGCAAGCAAAGTATTGATGGCCAACAGCGAAGGGCAACTCGCTGGGTTCAGGGGCTGCTGGAGATGCAGAAAGAGGCCGGGGATTCGCTGGAATTTCTCGAGCATGTTAAAGCCGATCTATTCCCCGATGAAATCTATGTATTTACCCCCAAGGGCACCATTGTCGAACTGCCCTCTGGGGCCACGCCCATAGACTTCGCCTACTCTGTGCACACAGGCTTGGGAGATCGCTGCATTGCCTGCCGTGTGGACGGTCAGCTGACCCCTTTGTCTGAGCATTTGAAGAGCGGCCAGAAAATCGAAATTATCAGTACAGCTGGGGCGCAGCCCAACCCCAACTGGCTTAACTTTGTGGCCACCGCGCGGGCGCGCAGCGCCATTCGTCACTTCCTTAAAAATCAGCAGCACGATGAATCAGTCAATCTAGGCAAGCGCCTGCTTGATCAGGCTCTGGCCAATCTGGGTACCAAGTATAAAGAATTGAAAAAGTCTCAGATTAAAACTCTGCTTAAAGAGACCGGGGCACCTACCTTTGAACATGTGCTGCAGCAAATTGGTCTGGGTAACAGCGTACCTTTCGCGGTAGCCAATCTGCTGGTACCACCGGCCCAGCGCAAAATTACCGACGGCAGAAAAAATTCCACATTGCCCGTGGTAATAGATGCTTCTGAGGGTCTGCTGGTGCAGTATGCCCGCTGCTGCCACCCTATTCCCGGCGATCCGATCCTGGGCCATATCACGCCAGGTAAAGGATTGGTGATTCACCTGGAGTCCTGTCGCAATCTCAAAGAGATTCGCAACAATCCGGAAAAGTGCATGCCCCTCAGCTGGTCCGCGGTAGTCAAAGGTGAATTCCCCGTAGAGATAAAGGTAGAGTTTACACCTGAGCGCGGTTTTATCGCTGCAATGGCCTCGAGAATGACCGAGGAAGATGCCACCATCGAACAGATCAGCGTTACCGAGAAAGATGCCTTTACTAGCGTGGCCGATGTGGTGCTGATTGTCAGAGACCGCATCCATCTGGCAGATATTTTGCGTCGTGCCCGCAGCCTCACACCTGTGCGCCGAGTCTATCGAGTAAAGAACAAGTAACTGCGCACCCCAACTGAACCTAGCCAAGGAGTATCAGATGACCAATAAAGCCATTATTCATACAGATAACGCCCCTGCTGCTATAGGCACCTATGTGCAGGCAGTTAAGGTCAACAATACAGTTTACCTGTCGGGACAGATTCCGCTGGATCCTCAATCCATGACTCTGGTAGATGGGGATATCAGCGCACAGATTAACCAGGTATTTAAGAATCTCAATGCAGTGTGCGAGGCCTCTGGCGGCGATCTTAGCAATATTGTTAAGCTCAATATCTTTTTAACCGACCTCAGCCATTTTCCGGTGGTTAATGAAGTCATGGGCCAGTATTTTCAGGAACCCTATCCGGCCCGCGCCGCCATTGGTGTAAGAGAACTACCCAAGGGCGCCCAGGTAGAGATGGATGGGATTCTGGTTATCTAATCCGCCATTAGAGCCAGATATCCCTCCCTGTAGCTGGGATAGATAAATTGGTAGCCAGACTCTAATAGACGCCGGTTGCTGCAGCGCCGAACGGCTTTCTGCTCAACCAGCTCATCAGTTAACGAAATGCCCATCTGCTCTGCCATCCAGCTGCGCAGATCGTGCTGGGTTACCGGAGCAGAATCTGTGGCCAGATACAGACTGTCAACCGCCTCACCAGCTGCAAATCTGCTGATAATATGATTGATTACCCCGCCACAGTCATCGCTATGAATACGATTGCTCCACTGTTCAGGCTGAGCTGGACGACCCTTGCCCGCTTTTATCTGACCCAGCATTCTAGTGCGGCCGGGCCCATAGATACCAGAAAAACGCACAATGCAGTGTTTACAGGGTAATCCGGCAATCAGTTGCTCTGCCTGAAGCAGTAATTTCCCAGAAAATGACTGGGGGGCGGTAGCTGAATCCTCATTGACCCAGGCACCCTGATTATTGCCATAGACACTGGTGCTGGAGACCCAGATAACCAGTTGGGGCCTATGCTCTGTGGCAGCAATAGCCTGTGACAGAGCCTCAGCTGCCATAAGGTAGGATTCCCTGTAGGCCTGCTCAGTAAATGCGCCAGGTGTCAATGTGACCACAACCACATCAAATCCCAGATCCAAAACAGACACCAACTTAACGCTATCAGTGATATCTGCGGCAATGGGCACAATTTCCGCTGGCAGACTATTGGGATTTCGCCGTAAACCAAAGCTCTGGTGCCTGCTGCGGCTAGCTGCGCGCTGAGCTATATCGCCGCAGCCGGCAAATAATATTTTTAATTGATCTGTCATATGTGATTAATATTAGCTATTATTAAACAATTGAGTTGTCCCACAAGGTTTTGCCCAATGACACTTACCGAACTCCGCTATATTACTACTCTTGCACAGCTGCAGCATTTTGGCCAGGCGGCGGAGCGCTGCAATGTCAGTCAGCCAACGCTGAGTATAGCGGTTAAAAAACTGGAGCGTGAACTGGGCGTGGATCTTTTTGAGCGCTCCAAAAGCAGTGTGCGCCCCACCCCTATTGGCGAACAGGTTATCACTCAATCTCAGCGAGTGCTTGAAGAGGCGGCCGCCATCAGGGACATCGCCACCTCAGGCAAAGATCAACTCAACAGCCCACTGCATGTGGGGGCTATTTTTACCATTGGTCCCTATCTGTTTCCCCATTTTATTCCGCCTCTGCAAAAACAGGCTCCGCAGATGCCTCTGGTTATAGAAGAGGGTTACACCAGCAGTCTGCGCAAACGCCTGCGCAGTGGCGAGGTAGATGTGATTATTGTTGCCCTGCCATTTAATGAGCCTGACGTGGTGGTACAGCCCCTCTATGAAGAGCCCTTTGTGGTGCTGATTCCCGATAATCACCGCCTGGCCGCAAAACAGCTTATTGAACACAGCGATCTGGATGGCGAAAATGTTCTAATGATGGGCGAGGGCCATTGCTTTCGAGATCAGGTCATTGAAGCTCTGCCCAATATTAATCAGAATTCCTCCAAAGCTGCACCTATTCGCACCATGACTGAGGGCAGCTCTCTTGAGACCCTTTGCTATATGGTGGCATCTGGCCTGGGCATCACTATTCTGCCTCAGTCTGCAGCTCTGGGAGCGGCCTACCGTGGCAACAGCTTAGTCAGCCGTCCCTTTGCCGGTGACGCGCCCTCGCGAACTACCGCTCTGGCCTGGCGAGCCAGTTTTCCCCGGCACAAAGCAATTGACGCCCTGCGCAATGCAATTAACGAGCGCAGCCTCCCTGGAGCAGATATTGTTAAGAGCTCAGGTTTGAGAAACCTCTAATGTCAGAGGTTGGACTGGATAGGCTGAGCGTAGAAACCCTAAATGGTGTTGGACCTGCTCTGGCCAGCAAACTGCACAAACTTGGGCTCTTCAGTCTGCAAGATCTACTATTTCATCTGCCCCTGCGCTATATAGACCGCACTCAAATCACCCCCATAGGCGGCATTCAGCCCATGACTGAAGTAGTGATTGAAGGGGAAGTTCGCGCCAGCGATGTGGTGTTTGGCCGCCGCCGCAGCCTAGTGTGCCGTGTTCAGGACCACAGCGGTGTGGTTACCCTGAGATTTTTCCACTTTAACCGCGCCCAGCAAGAACGTCTTAAACCGGGCGTCAAACTGCGCTGCTTTGGCGAGGTGCGTCGCGGCAAATCTGGTTTAGAACTCTATCATCCAGAGTACCAATATCTAGATACCGCTAACCCCGCTGGGCTGGAAGACACCTTAACGCCCATTTATCCAGCCACCGAGGGTATTACCCAGAGCCGTATTCGCGACCTCTGCGGCCAGGCACTGAGGCACCTTGATACTCATCAGATTGTCGAGTTAATCCCCGCAGATATTAATAGCGGCCTGGAGCAACAGTTATCTTATTCACTGGTAGCTGCCCTGCGCCTGTTGCACAATCCGCCCCCGGGAACCGCACTCCATCTGCTGGCCGAAGGCGAGCATCCGGCTCAGCAGCGACTGGCTGCTGAAGAGTTGATTGCCCACAACCTCGGCCTCTTGCGCCTGCGACAGAAAGTCCAGCTGCAGCAGGCGCCACTACTCAGCGAAGATAAATCTGCGCGCAATAAATTCCTTGAACAGCTGCCCTTTGAGCTGACCGCAGCGCAGCAGAGAGTCGCTGCCGAAATTAATAGAGATATCAGCACTGCGATACCTATGCTGCGGCTGGTGCAGGGTGATGTAGGTTCTGGCAAAACCGTGGTGGCCGCTCTAGCTGCGGTTCAGGCCATAGCCAATGGCAAGCAAGCTGCTCTGATGGCACCCACGGAAATCTTGGCTGACCAGCACCGCATCAACTTTGAACAATGGCTGCGCCCACTGGGTATTCGCGTCGCCTTTCTGACTGGCAAGGTTAAAGGCAAAGCTCGCGAGGTGCAGTTACAGGCGATCGCGGAGGGGCAGGCCCAGATGGTAATTGGTACCCATGCCCTGTTTCAGGAGACAGTGGCATTTAACGATCTGGGTCTGAGTATTATTGATGAGCAGCACCGCTTTGGTGTCCATCAGCGCCTGGCTCTGCGCAACAAAGGCTTTAGCCCAGAGGGTCCGGTTATCAATGGCCCCGCGCCTCATCAGCTGATTATGACTGCCACACCGATTCCCAGAACACTGGCCATGAGTGCCTATGCCGATCTCGATTGCTCTGTGATTGATGAACTGCCTCCAGGTCGCACCCCGGTTGAAACTGTGGTGCTAGCCAACCTGAGGCGCAACGATATTATTGAGCGTGTGCGGGCCGCCTGTACTCAGGGGCGGCAAGCCTACTGGGTGTGCACATTGATCGAAGAGTCTGACGTTCTCGAGGCCCAGGCAGCAGAGGTGACCGCCAGTGAACTGCAACTCATGTTGCCGGGACTGCATATTGGCCTGATTCACGGTCGACTCAAGCCCAGAGAAAAGCTGGAAATAATGGATGCCTTTAAATCCGGTGACATTAATCTGTTAGTTGCCACCACTGTGATCGAAGTAGGCGTAGATGTGCCCAATGCCAGCCTGATGATTATCGAAAATGCCGAGCGACTGGGCCTGTCTCAGCTGCATCAGCTGCGCGGCCGTGTCGGTCGGGGCTCTCAGAGTAGTCACTGTGTTTTGCTCTACAGCCCGCCTATTTCAGGTAATGGCAGCGCGCGCCTAAAAATTATGCGTGAAACTAACGATGGCTTTAAGATTGCTGAGAAAGATCTTGAACTTCGCGGCCCCGGCGAGGTGTTGGGCACCCGCCAAACCGGTGATATGCAGCTGCATATTGCCGATCTTCAGCGCGACGCCCATATGTTGCCGCAAATTAAGCATCTAGCCGAAAATCTGTTGCTCAATCATCCGAATTTGGTCGATGGATTGATTGCCCGCTGGCTCGGCCAAAGCGAACAATATGCTCAGGCCTGACAGGGTAAAAACTGTCTAAATTTTTATCTCTGAATTGTTTCATTTTTATGACAACGCCCTATACTGCCAGTTGAATAAGAGGATGGCATTATGGCTTTTAGTAACCCTATATCTAACCTATTTGGCAAGTCGCCGATCAAACCATTACAAGAGCATATGTCACTGGCTGTGAGCTGTGCCTCGCAGCTAGAGCCCTTCTTTGATGCGGTAATCACCAACAAGTGGTCCAAGGCCAGCAAAGTCTTTGACCAAATTGTTGAGAGCGAAAACCATGCAGATGAGCTTAAAAAGCAATTTCGCTTAAATATGCCAAAAAGCTTATTTATGCCTGTCTCGCGCACAGATTTACTGAATATTCTTGCCCAGCAAGATGAAATTGCCAATATGGCCAAGGACGTTTGCGGTATTGTTCTGGGTCGCGAGATGGATATACCAGCGGCACTGCAGGCCGATCTTATCGGCTTTGTAAAAAGTGCCATAGAAACCTGTGAGAAAGCGCTTAAAGCTATCAATGAGCTGGATGAATTGCTGGAAACCGGCTTTACCGGACAGGAAGTTAAGTTTGTACAAAAGTTAATACGCGAGCTGGATGCTCAGGAGCAGAAGGTCGACAAAAAAGAGCGCAAGCTCCGTCACCGCCTGTTTAAGCTGGAAGCTGATATGCCTCCAGTGAATGTAATGTTCCTGTACAGCACCATAGATAATATAGGTGCCATTGCAGATACCGCAGAGCGCGTGGGCAATAGCCTCGAACTCTTACTCGCCAAATAACTAACTTCCGGGTCTGAGATTATGGATATATTTTCCACCTACGGCACCATCCTTATTATTATGGCTGCCTCCTTTGGCTTTTTTATGGCCTGGGGTGTAGGCGCCAATGATGTAGCCAATGCAATGGGTACCTCTGTTGGCTCCAAAGCGCTAACCATTAAGCAGGCGATTCTAATCGCCATGGTGTTTGAATTTGCCGGGGCCTATCTGGCCGGCGGCGAAGTGACCTCTACCATTCGCAAAGGTATTGTAGATTCTGCAGTATTTACCGATCAGCCCGATCTACTGGTATTCGGTATGCTATCGGCCCTGCTGGCCGCTGGCACCTGGCTGGCGGTCGCCAGCTATATGGGCTGGCCGGTTTCCACAACCCACAGTATTGTTGGAGCCATTGTTGGCTTCGCCGCAGTGGGCGTGTCCTATGATGCGGTCAACTGGACCAAGGTAAGCACCATTGTCGCCAGTTGGGTGGTTTCACCTGTGATGGCGGGCACCATCTCCTTTGCTATCTTTAGAAGCGTGCAGCGGCTGATCCTAATTCAGGACAACCCCTTTGACCGAGCTAAAAAATACGCGCCCATGTATATGTTTGCCGTAGGCTTTCTGATGGCTATGGTGACCTTGCTAAAAGGATTGAAGCATGTATTTAAAGATATAGGCATCAAACTCTCCTACGGCGAAAATGTTCTTGTGGCCATAGGCTTTGGTATTTTCGTGACCATAATAGGTACCTATCTGCTCAGCAAGGTAGAGCGCGATACCAGCAAAGAGGAAGACAACCGATTTTATAATGTCGAGAAGGTATTTGCCGTACTGATGATCTTTACGGCCTGTAGCATGGCTTTTGCCCATGGCTCCAATGATGTGGCCAATGCCGTGGGTCCCCTGGCTGCAGTGGTCAATGTGGTTAATGCTGGCGGTGATATAGCCGCCAAAAGTACCATGCCTAGCTGGATTCTGCTGTTGGGTGGCGCAGGTATAGTTTTCGGCCTGGCGACCTACGGGTTTAAAGTAATGGGCACTATAGGCCGCAAAATTACCGAGCTGACACCAAGCCGCGGCTTTGCTGCAGAACTGGGTGCTGCCGCCACAGTGGTACTTGCCTCAGGTACAGGCCTACCGATTTCTACCACCCACACCTTAGTGGGCGCAGTATTGGGCGTAGGTATGGCCCGGGGCATTGGTGCAATCAACCTGAAAATGGTTGGCTCTATCTTTCTCTCATGGGTAGTGACACTTCCCGCTGGTGCGGCTCTGTCTATTCTGTTTTTCTTCTTCTTTAAAGGGGTATTTGGCGCCTAGCGACTCTGGTTACCTGGCCCTAGCCAAAAGCCCGACAGTCTATGCAGAGGTCGGGCTTTTTTGTGTTCCCAGTAAAAGTCGCAATCAGAGGTTATTGAGATTATTTAGCAAATCAAACGCTGTGTCGGCCTGCGCCGCAGGGACAAAAAGATGATCATGGTAATAGCCAGCTATCATATTTACGCTGATATCATAGACCGCCAGCTTGCCAGCAACCACAGCAGTTAAACCCACGGACTCGAGACTGGAGTGAACCTGCAGACTGATGCAGCGAAATAGCCCCGCATACTCCAGACCCATAGCATCGGCATTGGCGCGACTCACCACCAGGGTAAGCCCCTCCTGCTCCTGGAAACTGGCAATAGGTGAGGCCTCTGAATAGTCGCCATATTTGCCATCGGGCAGAGTACAAAATGCATAGGTCTCGTCTAGCATCAATGGCGACAGCGTCTGCAATATAGCTTTTAAGTCTGTTTCACCGGACATATTATTTATCTTTGGCTTTTGCGAGAAACACAAAGGGTAATGCCAAGGGGCCAAAAAATAATCCCATAAAACCCCAAAAGCGCGCATCGGCGTTACGGTTGGCTGCAACCTGATAACACAGATAAATACAGAGTATATTTAGCGCCACTAATGCATAGGCCGTGGGCATTATGTTTGCTCCTCTTATTATTGAGGCTATATTGTATTAGCCTATTACCCTGTCCAGCAATGCCTTTAGGGGCGCAGCGGCCCAGGCATATTTGCAGTACAGGGCCTTTAATGATCCGCATATTCCCGATTGGGGCGTATTTTGCTGTAATTCTTCCACCTGTGTTTTGAGTGCAAGATAGTCTTTTTCGGGAATGGCTTGATCGGCCACAAGATTCTGTAAAGCTTGATAAAACTGATCAAAGTCCGCCGCCTCAAGATTAGTAATCTGCTCCGCCCGCAAGCGGCTGCCATGTCCCTGGCTAATGTTACCAATAACGGCATTGCCCCCCGAGATATTGATATGCATGCCAGACTTGCTCATGCCTTGGCACCTTTGACAGCTGCGCCAATCTTATTCATTGCCCCCTGAACCACATTGCCCATATTGACCTTACCGCCCGAGATATTGATATTCATGCTCTGAAGTTTTTGAGCTTTAAGATCGCTGGTATCTATACCATTTTTTTCTAGCGCCACCACCATGGCGTCGAATACTGTCTCACTGATAGAGCGGACCAGAGTAGAAATATCAATATCATTGTAGGCACTGGAATAGACGGTTCTCACTCTACTCAGCAGATTGGTCTCATGCCTTAAATAGGGGGCAATCCAAAATAGCAGTGTAAACGGCGAATAAGCAATTAATTTAAATTTGGCATCGTTGTCTACATAGCCGCCTACAATCACGCGCCATTCAAAGGAGCGCATAGCGCCAAAACTGCTCTGATTAACAATCAGAGTAATAGTGGTACCGCGCTGGGTAGAGGTAGCTTCGCCTTTGAGAAAAGTTCGCTCCTCAAAAGACCGCAGTTCTTTGTCTTTATCGGTAATTACTATGGGTTCCAACGCAGCTATGGGAGTCTTGGTTTTGAGTTCTGCCTCTACTGTGGCAAACAGATCATCCTCAATTTTAATAGGGTGGTGAAAAATATGCTGAATATGAGTAGTTACCTGACCAAAGTATTTAAACGGCAGCGCCTTGTTAAAACTGTTGGCGCTAGAAATAGCTTCGTCGATATCATTGCGCAAAAGTGCTGCGGTAATAAGGCTAAACAGACTGAGAGGAATCAACCAAAACCCCAGAGTAATTACGGTTAAATACAGATGGACCAAAACAGCTGTAGCCACTGTGCGTTTTTTAACACGGTTATTTACATTGTGAGAATCTAATAAATCCATTTTTATATCTCCTTGTTTTAAACTCCTCGACTGATTTAAAACACAATCTAGTTAACGTAATTTACTTAGGGTTGTAGCTCTGTTCCTTTTTAGCTTTTTTATACTCTGGTGGCGCCGTAGTTTTTGTAGGCTCGGGAGCCACCTGAGATAACTGGGGAATCTTGTCGGACTGCAGTTTTGGAACAACCTGGGGATCTGGCGCTGCAGGCGCCATGGGCACCAATAATTGTGATTTTTTTATTTCTTCACTATTGTCCTGTGCACTGATATCAGTGCACAGAAAAATTAAACAAAAAGCCGCGGCGGCTGTGGGAACCCTATTTTTTAACGCCATTATTAAGCCTCTATTAACAGTAACAGGGCGCTGGACTAACGTTCACAACCTGCCCTGTAAAAGTATTTATAGTTTCATCAAAACAGCCTTGATTGGGATAGGATACTCTGCGTACAAACAGCACATTGTTGATCCAATTTTGGCAGAGCACTACGGGACCGTAGTACTGCGAAAGAGCACCAGAATGAGAATCTTCCGGCTCGAAATCCGAGTCATAATCTGGCCATTGGTCTTCAGGCCATTCATCTTGGTAATCGAACTGATCGGCCATTGCGCTGCTAAAAAGGTTGATAGCAGCAGTGTCAGAAATATTGGCAGAAAAAATGGCATCAATGGATACCCATTCAAAGAACTGCTTTTTTGCTGGCGTGGTAACTCTGATAAGTACATCACCAGATTTACAAATAGTGGCGTCAACTGCCACATTAAAATCATTGATCAATGGGTCCATTGGAGCCATGCCGCAGGTCATATTTTTGCGCCACATCTCATTGCGCATTTCTGCGATCTTGGAGGTACCAAAGTCTACATCGCGGGATCTGGATTCATAGAGCTCTTTAAAGGTGGGCACGGCGCCGACCAGAGCGATTACGAAGGTGGGATAAACCAATATCCACTGCCACCATTTTTTTGGCTGTGCCACCGCAGTGCTGTTACCTGAACGAGCAGGAGCAGTATCTTGTTGGCCATCTTCCATGATGAAACCTCGTCTGTGACTATGCTATTTGGACTATGCTATCTAGACTTTGCTACTTGAACTAGATTGCTTGAGCTAAATTGCTTGAGCTAAATTGCCTAAATTGAAAGCTGTTGGACCAAAGGCCTTCCAATAAACATAGACTATTTTTAGCTATCCTACCTGACCGTTTATCAGATCACTTGGGGCATTTTCTCACTCACCTAATCGGCAATTTTACAAAAGCCCTGAGCCGGCACATCCAGCGCCCCATTGAATTTGCTGGATAGGTTTTGAAATGCAATCAGGCCAGTTAAGTCCACAAGGGCATCATCATCAAAGAACGTTTTCAGACGCAACATTAACTCTGGGCTGACCTGTTGATCTGAATAGGTAACGGCCTCTGCATATTCTAGAGCTACGCGTTCTTTATCTGTATACAGGCCAGATTCGCGCCACTGCTCAAGCTGCTCTACCTTATCCATGGAGCCGGCTCTCGCAGCCAGGGTGGCGGAGTTTATATCCACACAAAAATGGCACCAGTTAATCTGTGACACCCGCACCGTAACCAAAGAGCGAAGCACCTGGTCAATAGGGGAGTTTTTGCGATCTATGGCGCCATAGAGCAGCGCCACTGAGGCAAATAATTTTGGTACCCGACCCCAGAGTAATCCCGGATCAAGCACAGCGCCATATTTACGTCGCTGATTCCAAAAGAATGGCCTCAGCCAGAATGGATACTGCTTTAATGGTTTGACAGGAATATGCATGATCATAGCTCATGGCTGTTTGAAAAATTAATCTCAGAGATCGAGACGAGTCGCTTCTGTAGCAATATTATAGCCAGCGGCACGCACCAGCATGGCCTCTTCACTCTTGGGATCGAGCAAGGGATTGGTATGGTTCATATGAATAAACCAAACTTTCTTGCGCTGCTCAGGCCCCAGCCCGGCCAGAGCCGCCATGGTCTCAGTCACCAGAGGATGGGGAACCCTGGACATATCGCGCCCGGGTAATTCACCAGCACCAAAGAAGGTTGCATCCAGCAGAGCGTAGTCGACGGTCTTTATTACCTCGGCAATATCTCTTTCCCAGACTGACCATTTATTGATATCTGGGATAAACAGCGCTGTCTTATTTGGGCCCTGTATGGAATAGCCTACGGTTTCCGAAAACTCGTCGCGGTGAGGCACCAGAAAGGGAGTCACGCCCAGACCTGAAAGATTTTCAGTGCGGTTGTGGGCCAGTGGCCGCAAGGCAATATTGTTATATGCAACCAACTGGCTCCAGGGGCCATTGGTGCCCAGATAATCCATCATTCTCGGCATAGCAAATACGGGCACATTGCTAGCGCCCATCGACTCATGGCCAAAAAACATCAGGCCCGCATAATGTCCAATATGAGCATGGGTGAGAAAGACTCCAGAAAGCGCAAAGTCTTTGGCCTGCTGCTCAAGCTTGTACAGCTGTCGGGGCAAGTGCGGAGTCGCCTCAAACAGATAGGTTGCCTTGGCCTGAGGGTCGATCAGAGCCACAGCGGTGGCGCCCCTCTCCAGCCGCGGATCAGCCCATCCCGGCATACAGTGCTGCTGATAACAGCCCGCCTGAGGGTAGCCAGCATCCTGGGCTACTCCCAAAACGAAGAGGTAGGGGCTCTCAGTCTCAGCCACTGAGGCATTAAAGCCAGCCAACCAAGTGATTAGTACCATCAGTATTCGCAACAGCATATTATTTTTGCGCCGCCAGCATTTTGCCCATATTTTCATGGATCAGGCTCACTGCTTTCAGTGGGCGAACCATCACTTTGAAGTCAATGATCTGGCCAGATTCATCCCAGGTCATCATATCCACGCCATTGACGGTAATTCCATTAATCTCAACCTTAAACTCTAGTATGGCGTGGTTGTCGCCGGTCAGCTCACGGACATAGACAAAGGTTTCATTGAAGAACACATGAAAAGCCGCTGCCAGATACTGGGTAGTAACAGCCTTACCCACCTGAGGTGTATGCACCACCGGCGAATGAAACACACATTGATCGGCCAGCAATCCATCGAGGCCCGCCACATCTCGGGCTGCAGCAATGCGATGCCAGGTGGCAAGAGTATCAATTACCATAGCAGTCTCCTTTTATATGTTTTTGGGCCTAGGCCATTAATAAGATAAATTTAATCCACATGGCAAGCAGTGTTAGCGCTGAAGCCACAAATGCCATAAAGCGATGGATAGTGTGGTTATAGGTAATATGAATCGCAGTATGAACAAACCTCAGAGCAACAAAAACCCAAGCCATAGCAACCATAGTTGAATCCTCAATTTGCAGTGCAATCAGCAGCAGCCCCAACACATAAAACAGAATAGGTATCTCCAAAAGATTGGATAGATTGCGGGTGAGCTTCTGCACATAGTCCGGCGCCTCATAGCCCGACATCAGCTTATACAGCTTGGGATTCACCTGACGCCTGCGCACACTGATAAGCCTTGAGGCGCCCACCCCAAAGACAACCATAAAGGTGAGCATAGCAAGAACAAAAATAGGGTAGATAATGGACATGACCCAGGTCTCTTATTTTAATAATGGTATTTATACTAAGTCACAGCTGGTTGTTGTGCCAGCATTGATTGGTTGTTGCTAGCTGCATGACATAGGCGAGGAATTTGGTGGGACGCAAAAAAGGGCGCCCAAGCGCCCTTTTTAGTCTAGCTATTCTCAGTTAATTTTGGGATCCAACTCGCCGCTATCATAGCGCAGGGTCATTGCATCTAGGCCCACCGCTTTTATCTTGCTCGCGTTACCTGCTGTACCAAAGGCTTCATATCGCGCCACTGCAATATCTTTCATTGCAGTGATGGTTTCTTTTAGATAGGAGCGAGGATCAAAGGCCGCTGGATTTTCTGCCAGATAGCGCCGCACGGCTCCCGTCGAGGCCAGGCGTAAATCTGTATCTATATTGATTTTGCGCACGCCATGCTTAATGCCCTCGCAAATCTGCTCAACTGGTACGCCGTATGTCTCGGGAATTTCTCCGCCGTACTGATTAATGATCGCCAGCCATTCCTGAGGTACCGAAGACGAGCCATGCATAACCAGGTGGGTACCTGGAATACGTTGGTTAATGGCTTTAATTCTATCTATAGCCAGAATATCCCCTGTGGGTGGGCGGCTAAATTTATAGGCGCCATGGCTGGTGCCACAGGCAATAGCCAGGGCATCTACATGGGTTTTAGAGACAAAGTCTGCCGCCTCTTCTGGGTCGGTGAGCATCTGATCATGGGTTAGGATACCCTCTGCACCAACTCCATCCTCTTCGCCAGCCTGTCCAGTTTCAAGAGAACCTAGGCAACCCAGTTCACCTTCGACAGAGACACCGCAGGCGTGTGCCATCTCAACCGAGCGACGGGTAACATCAATATTGTATTCATAGCTGGAAGGGGTTTTGCCATCTTCCAGCAACGAGCCATCCATCATCACTGAGGTAAAGCCAAGCTGAATGGAGCGCTGACAAATTGCCGGGCTAGTACCGTGATCCTGATGTACACAGACAGGAATATCTGGCCATTCTTCTACTGCAGCCTGTATTAAATGACGCAAAAATGGCGCGCCGGCATATTTTCGCGCGCCGGCAGAGGCCTGAACTATCACCGGACTGTCAGTCTGTGCTGCTGCCAACATAATGGCGCGCATCTGCTCGAGGTTGTTAACGTTAAATGCGGGCACCCCGTAGTCATTCTCCGCGGCGTGGTCTAGCATCTGTCTCAATGAAATTAATGCCATGGTCTCTTCCTTCCCTTAGATCAATTTACTAGTTTTTGGCCCGCTGCTGCAATACAGCAACAGCAGGTAATTCTTTGCCCTCAACGTATTCTAAAAACGCACCGCCCCCTGTGGAAATATAGGATACCTGGTCGGTGATGTCATATTTATCCACGGCAGCAAGGGTATCTCCGCCCCCTGCAATAGAGAAGCCCGCGCTTTTTGCTATAGCTATTGAGATGGCTTTGGTCCCCTCACCAAACTGATCAAACTCAAAAACACCCAGCGGACCATTCCAGATTATGGTGCCCATAGAAGCAATTATGCCAGCAAGATTTCTAGCCGAATCTGGGCCTATATCAAAAATCATATCGTCATCCGCAACCTCTTCGGCGGCAATAATTCTGGCCTCTGCAGTCTCGGAAAATTCTTTGCCCACCACTACATCTGTGGGCAGGGGAATATTAACCCTAGCCATCAGCGCCTGCGCAGCGGGGATAAGGTCTGGCTCATAGAGTGACTTGCCAACTGGTTTGCCGGCCGCAGCTAGAAAAGTATTTGCAATGCCGCCGCCTACAATAAGCTGATCAACTTTATCGGCCAATGTTTCCAAAACCAGTAACTTGGTCGAGACCTTGGATCCCCCAACTATGGCAGCCACCGGTGCGGCCGGATTGGCTATGGCTTTTTCAAGAGCGTCTAGCTCCCGGGCCAGCAGCGGGCCAGCGCAGGCTACTGGCGCATATTTGGCTACGCCATGGGTTGAAGCCTGGGCGCGATGGGCTGTGCCAAAGGCGTCCATCACAAAAATATCACAGAGCCTGGCATAGCCTTTGGCCAGGGTATGGTCGTTTTTCTTTTCGCCGGGATTAAAGCGAACGTTTTCCAGCATCACCAGCTCGCCATTGGCCTGCTCCAGGCCATTGGTCCAGCTCTGCTCAAGGCGCACTGGCTGACCCAGCAGCTCTCCCAGATGTTTGGCCACTGGCGCCATGCTGTACTGCTGGTCATATTCACCCTCGGTGGGTCGACCCAGATGGGACATCACAATAACCTTAGCGCCAGCGGCTAGAGCAAACTCTATACCGGGAAGAGCAGCCCTTATTCTAGTGTCGCTGGTAACAACGCCCTCTCGAATTGGCACATTCAGGTCTTGGCGAATCAGTACCCGTTTGCCGGTTAAATCCAAATCGGTCATTAGCTTGAGAGTCATTACTATCCTTTTCAGTATTGGTCGTTATCGAAGGGTGAAAATCAGTTGTGCACTGGGGGCAGTTGGTACCAGTGCAGCATTGTGTCCAACATTCTATTAGCGTAACCCCATTCGTTATCGAACCAGATTAACACTTTAACTAATTTTTTCTGGCTCACTCTGGTCTGGCTGGCATCCACAATACCGCTGCGCGGATCATGGTTAAAATCGCAGGAGGCCAGGGGCTCTTCGGTATAGCCTAAAATGCCATCGAGTTCGCCAACTGCAGCGGCTGCCAGAGCGGCATTTACTGCCCTGATATCCACTTCTGAGTTGAGCATAACTGACAGGTCAATGGCGGACACATTAACTGTTGGCACCCGCATTGCCTGGGCTTGAAAGCGCCCGGTCAGTTCGGGCAGCAAACGATCTATGCCCAGTGCCAATCCTGTGTCCACGGGAATAATCGATTGCATAGCGGCGCGGGTTTTGCGCAGATCGGTGTGGTGGTAGGCGTCTATTACCGGCTGATCATTCATAGCAGAGTGAATGGTGGTGATTACACCGCCATCTATACCAAAGCTATCATTTAGCACTTTGATTACCGGTACCACGCAATTAGTCGAGCAGGACGCGGCAGAGACAATGGTCTGGTCGTCGCTTAAAAGATGTTGATTGATGCCATAGACAATGGTGGCATCTACTGTGGATTCGGCAGGTTGAGAAAATAAAACTCGCTTGGCACCGCTGGCCAGATGTAATTCCGCGGTCTGGCGGTCGCTAAAGCTACCGCTGCACTCCAGCACCAAGTCAATGTCCAGATCAGCCCATGGCAGCTGATCCAGCTGCTCATTGTGCAGTATTTGAATACTGTCGCCATTGACTGTAAGTGAATGGTCACTTCCATCAACAAACCCAGGAAATCTGCCATGAGTAGAATCATAGCGAGTTAAATGGGCAATTGTTTTGCTGTCGGCCGGTTCATTGATAGCTACCACCTGCACAGAGCTACGAGCCCCTGATTCATAGAGGGCCCGCAATACTGAACGGCCTATACGGCCATAGCCATTAATGGCTACGCGAATCATTAGCCAATTGCTTCCATAACATTGGAGATAACATTCTCAACCGTGAAACCAAACTCTTTCATCAGAGCATCTCCCGGCGCGGACTCACCAAAGCTGGTCATACCCACAACCCGGCCGTCCAGGCCTACAAACTTATACCAGTAGTCTGCATGCAGAGCTTCCACCGCAACTCTTGCCCGTATTGAGGGGGTCAGCACAGAGTCTCTGTAGGCCGCGTCCTGAGCGCTGAATATTTCAGCACAGGGCATGGACACAACGCGAACCATGATGCCTTTGTCAGCTAGCTGTTCTGAAGCCTTAACGGCCAGTTCAACTTCCGAGCCAGTGGCAATCAATATAGCCTGAGGTGCATCACGGTCTTTAAGTATATAGCCACCACGAGCAATAGCCGCTACCTGCTCAGTGGAGCGTGGCATTGGAGCCAGCCCCTGACGGCTGAATACCAGCGCCGCAGGACCATCGCGACGCTCAATGGCACTTTTCCAGCTAACCGCAGATTCCACAGTGTCGCAGGGGCGCCAGGTGTGTAGGTTGGGCGTGGAGCGCAATGCACTCAGCTGCTCGACCGGCTGGTGTGTTGGACCATCTTCGCCCAGACCAATGGAGTCGTGGGTATAGACAAAGATGCTCTGCTGCTTCATCAGTGCCGCCATACGCACAGCGTTGCGGGCGTATTCCATAAACATCAGGAAGGTCGCGCCGTAATTAATAAAGCCACCGTGCAGCGCAATACCGTTCATCATGGCGCTCATACCAAACTCACGCACGCCGTAATAGATGTAGTTGCCATTGGCGTTATCGCCAGTAATATCCTTGGAGCCTGACCAGATCGTGAGGTTAGACCCTGCCAGATCCGCAGATCCGCCCAACAATTCTGGCAGTAATGGACCATAGGCATTGAGACAGTTCTGGGAGGCTTTTCGGGAAGCCACTTTCTCCATCTTGTCCTGGCATTCTTGAATATAGGCATCAGCCTGGACGCTGAAGTCAGCTGGTAAATCACCGTTGGCACGGCGTTCAAACTCAGCAGCAAGCTCTGGATGGGCCGCGCGATAAGCTGCTAACTGCTCATTCCAGGCAGCCTGGGCAGCAGTGCCTTTCTCAACGCCGTTCCAACCAGCATAGTGATCGGCGGGAATTTCAAATGGCCCATGGGCCCAACCCAGTTGCTCACGGGTCAGTGCCACCTCGTCTACACCCAGTGCAGCGCCGTGACAGTCTTCTTTGCCCTGCTTGTTGGGTGAGCCAAAGCCAATAATAGTTTTGCAGCAAATCAAAGTGGGCTTGCCGGTCTCGGCACAAGCCTGTTCAATCGCCGCCTTGATGGCATCGCTATCATGGCCATCTACATTGGGAATTACCTGCCAGCCGTAGGACTCAAATCGAGCTGGAGTGTCATCGCTAAACCAGCCTTCAACTTCACCATCGATGGAAATGCCGTTGTCATCATAAAATGCCACCAACTTGCCGAGCTTTAATGTGCCAGCCAGGGAGCAGACTTCGTGAGAGATACCTTCCATAAGACAGCCATCACCGAGGAAGGTATAGGTATTGTGATCAACAATTTCATGGCCGGGGCGATTAAACTGGCCCGCCAGTACCTTTTCCGCCAGTGCCATTCCCACAGCGTTACTAATGCCCTGGCCCAGAGGGCCGGTAGTAGTCTCTACCCCAGGGGCATAGCCGTATTCCGGATGGCCCGGAGTCTTGGAATGCAGCTGACGGAAGTTTTTAATTTCTTCAATAGGCAAATCATAGCCACTGAGGTGTAACAGGGAGTACAGCAACATCGAGCCATGGCCATTGGACAGTACAAAGCGGTCGCGGTTGGCCCAGCTAGGGTCTGCCGGATTGTGGCTGAGATAGTCGTTCCAGAGTACTTCAGCAATATCTGCCATGCCCATGGGGGCACCTGGATGTCCACTGTTAGCCTGTTGCACAGCATCCATACTGAGGGCGCGAATAGCGTTGGCAAGGTCTCGACGTGAGGCCATGAAATATCACTCCTGAAACGGGAAATTAGAAAGACGTCATTGTCTCCCAGACCAGGTTGTCAGTAAACCAATATTCAGTATTTGCACCTCTTTTTGGGTAGCTAGAATACTAAGTATATCCATGGCTTCGGGCTATATAAAAATATTTTGATATATAAAAGCTGCTGTGCTAAAGTCCCGCCCCATGACCAACCTCAGCCAGTTTGACAGTCAGCCGCGCTCAGCGACTGACACCCATGCTATTACAGCCCTGTGTAAGGCGGCTGGGGATCCATTGCGCATGCAAATTTTAAAAGTTTTGCAGCAAAACGCCTATGGCGTTCTGGAGCTCTGCCAGGTATTTGATATTCGCCAGCCGGCTATGAGCCATCATCTCAAGATTCTGGCTAACTCCGGCCTGGTAGCAACGCGCCGTGAGGGCACAACTATCTTCTACCGCCGCAGCGAGACTCATCCAGATCCAGATTTGCAGCCTCTGCACCTGTGTCTGTTTAACAGTATCAATGAAGCGGCCCTAGATCCGGGCCTTCGCAACAGGCTTGAAAGCATTAACCATGAACGCTCCGCTGCCTCTGTGGCCTTTTTTAACCAGAATGCCGAGCGGTTTGAACAGAACCAGGATTTAATTGCCAGCTGGGCAGACTACGGCGACAGCGTCGAAAGCTTTTTGGATAGCAGCCTGACAAAAACTCAATCTGTTCTGGAAATTGGCCCCGGTTACGGGCAGTTTCTGGGCAAATTGTCCAGCCGCTTTGATCAGGTCACCGCGCTAGACAACTCTGCAGAGATGCTGGAGCGCTGCCGCAGCAGTGCCAACGCGCTGGGGCTAGACAATATTAACTTCAAACTCGGTGATACCTCGCTAGCACTCAACCAACAGATTAGCAGCGACTGCATATCTCTCAATATGGTACTGCACCATGTAGCAACACCTTCAGAAATTATCAGCGACTGTGCTCAGCTTCTTAGTTCAGGAGGGGTACTGCTAATCGCTGATCTCTGCGCCCATGATCAGGAGTGGGTTAAAAAGGCCTGCGGCGATCTTTGGCTTGGCTTTGAGCCTCAGGAATTAACTCGCTGGGCAAGTAGCGTTGAATTGACAGAGGGCAATAGCCTCTATCTGGCCCAGCGCAATGGTTTTCGTATTCAGCTTCGACAGTTTTTAAAAAGCTGACTCTTTCAACTAACTCCGCCCAGTATTGATGGCGGGCAATACTTAAAACAGGAAAGTTTAACTTATGTCTACTTACAATTTATTCACTTCTGAATCTGTGTCCGAAGGACATCCAGACAAGATGGCCGACCAGATTTCTGATGCCGTTCTGGATGCCATTATTAAAGATGACCCCAACTCCCGCGTAGCGGTAGAGACTATGGTCAAAACCGGAATGGCAATAATCGCAGGCGAGGTGCGCACCAATACCTATGTTGACCTCGAGCAAATCGTGCGCGATGTAATTACCGATATTGGTTATGACAGTTCAGATGTGGGATTTGATGGCAATAGCTGTGCTGTACTCAATGCTATTGGTAAACAGTCTGGGGATATAGCTCAGGGTGTAGACGAAGCCGAAGATAAAGATATTGGTGCTGGCGATCAGGGCCTGATGTTTGGCTATGCCAGTAACGAAACAGACGTGCTTATGCCTGCACCGATTTTCTACTCTCATCGCCTTGTTGAGCGCCAAGCCCAGCTGCGCAAAAATGGCGTGCTGCCATGGTTGCGTCCAGATGCTAAAAGCCAGGTAACACTCCGCTATGATCAGGGCAAACCTGTAGCAATTGATGCCGTAGTGCTGTCAACTCAGCATGCGCCCAATATCAGTTTGCCTGATCTGCAAGAGGCAGTGCGCGAAGAGATTATCAACCACGTACTTCCAGCCGAGTGGCTGCATGCTGATACCCAGTACCATATCAACCCAACTGGCCAATTTATTATTGGCGGGCCTATGGGAGACTGCGGCCTGACCGGACGCAAAATCATTGTAGACACCTACGGCGGCATGGCTCACCACGGTGGTGGCGCCTTCTCCGGCAAAGATCCCACCAAAGTAGATCGCTCTGCAGCTTATGCAGGACGCTATGTAGCCAAAAATATTGTTGCGGCCGGCTTAGCTGATCGCTGTGAAATTCAGGTTTCCTACGCAATTGGCGTTTCTGAGCCCACCTCGATAAGTGTTGAGACCTATGGCACAGGCAAGCTTTCTAACGAAGAGATTGTTGCTCTGGTTCGTGACAATTTTGACCTGCGCCCTAGAGGACTGATTGAGATGTTAGATCTGCGTCGACCCATCTACCAGCCCACCGCGTCCTACGGACACTTTGGCAGAGAAGAAGCAAACTTTACTTGGGAAAAAACTGACAAGGTTGAAGCGCTTAAAAAAGCTCTGTAACCACAATTAATTATTTTTTAAAGGCAAATAGAAATGACAGTAACAGCACAATCCACAAACAGTGATAAAGCATTTAGCGACTACAAGGTTGCAGATATTAGCCTTGCCGATTGGGGCAAGAAAGAAATTGCTATCGCTGAGACAGAAATGCCAGCCCTGATGGCTCTGCGTGACAAATATAGCGCAGAACAGCCTCTGGCGGACGCCCGAATTCTCGGCTGTATCCACATGACTATCCAGACGGCGGTTTTAATTGAAACTCTCGAGGCGCTCGGCGCTGAAGTACGCTGGACTTCATGTAATATCTTCTCAACTCAGGACCATGCCGCCGCCGCAATAGCTGCCAATGGCACTCCAGTTTTTGCCTGGAAAGGCGAGACAGAAGAAGAGTATGAGTGGTGCTTGGAGCAGCAGGTATTAAAAGATGGCGTGCCCTGGAATGCCAATATGATTCTCGACGACGGCGGCGATCTGACCTCCTTGCTGCATCAGAAATATCCCCAAGTTCTGGAAGCGGTGCACGGCGTTACTGAAGAGACTACCACAGGCGTTCATCGTCTTTACGAGATGCTGGAAGCAGGCGAATTGAAAGTACCTGCCATCAATGTGAATGACTCGGTAACCAAATCTAAATGTGACAATAAGTACGGCTGTCGCCACAGCCTGAATGATGCAATTAAGCGCGCTACAGACCACCTGCTGTCCGGCAAAAAAGCCGTGGTTGTTGGCTACGGCGATGTGGGCAAGGGCTCAGCCCAGTCACTTCGTCAGGAAGGCATGATTGTTAAGGTCACCGAATGTGATCCCATCTGCGCCATGCAGGCCTGTCTGGACGGCTTTGAAGTGGTTTCAACTTACAACGATGGCGATGTAGCCAAAGGTGTTAACACTGCCCTGCTCGCAAATACCGATATGCTGGTCACCACCACAGGTAACTACAATGTCTGTGACTCAGATATTTTGTCAGCACTGAAGAGCGGCTGCGTTGTGTGCAATATTGGCCACTTCGACAACGAGATCGATACTGCCTATATGCGCGGCACCTGGGAGTGGGAAGAAGTAAAACCCCAGGTACACAAAATCTATCGCAACCGTGCCGAAAATGATCATCTGCTGCTTTTGGCAGAGGGGCGCTTAGTTAACCTGGGCAATGCAACTGGTCACCCAAGCCGTATTATGGATGGCTCTTTTGCCAATCAGGTTTTGGCACAGATCGAGCTGTACGCGCAAAAGTTTGCTGCTCAAGACGATGCAACTAAAGCTGAAATGCTGCGGGTTGAAGTATTGCCCAAGCACCTGGATGAAGAAGTGGCCCGTCATATGGTCGGTGGCTTTGGTGGTGTAATTACCCAGCTGACTCAGGCCCAGGCAGATTATATTAATGTGCCTGTGGAAGGTCCGTACAAAGGCGATAGCTACAAGTATTGATCCATACTGACAGCTAGCAGGATTGTTATTCCAAGCATAGCGAAGGTCAGGGTGGCTAAGCCATTCGACCCTTCGCTGTGCTCAAGGTGACAGTTAGCTACAGTCGTGCTCAGCGCAGCAAAGGGTTCCTCTCAGATTAACAGTTAACAGGAAGTAAGTTTCATGACGAACAGTCCTCATATAAGCTTTGAATTCTTCGCAGCAAAAACTGACGAAGGGATTGCCAAGCTTAAAACCACTGCTAGAGAACTGAACAAATTTAATCCTGAATTTTATTCAGTTACCTATGGTGCCGGTGGCTCCACCAGAGACACTACTAAAAACATTGTGCTTAGCCTGCAAACCGATGGCTACAGCGCGGCGCCCCATCTGTCTTTCGGTGGCGATACCGAACAGGATGTTATTGAGCTGGTGCAGTCATACAAGGACGCGGGCATCAATAAATTGGTTGCCCTGCGCGGTGACCTGCCCTCTGGTATAGGTGGCACCAAACAGCTTGTCCATGCCAATGAATTAGTCTCGTTAATTCGTAAGCATAGCGGCGATCACTTTGAAATATATGTGGCTGCCTATCCGGAGATTCATCCCGAAGCAGAGAGTTACAGCAAAGATATCTACTGGCTCGGAGAGAAATTTAAGGCTGGCGCTAACGGCGCCATCACACAATATTTCTATAACCCTGATGCCTACTTTAGATATATAGATGAGTGCACCAAAGTGGGTATTGATCAGCCTATACTGCCGGGCATTATGCCGCTGACCAATTTCCATAATCTGATCCGCTTCTCTGATAATTGCGGAGCCGATATTCCACGCTGGCTGCGCTGGCAGCTAAAAGAGCGCACCGACAACCCGGATGATCTAGTTAAGTACGGGATTGATGTGGTGACTAGTCTATGTGAGAAATTATTGGCTGGCGGCGCACCTGGCTTGCACTTTTATACAATGAACCAGTGGGAAATTACTGATACCCTGTGTCGTAATTTGGGCCTTCCTACCAAGGCTCTCTAATTATGAGTGAGCCATGCGTATTCCGCGAATCTATACCAACGCAAATTTGACCCCTGGCACCGACATCCAACTTGATGAAGGTGCTGCCCGTCATCTTACCTCAGCACTGCGCATGACCGCCGGACAGCAGATTATACTGTTTAATGGTCAGGGCGGTGAGTACAGCGCAGAACTGGTGCAGGCAAAAAAAGGTAAGGCCAGTGCAATGGTTACTGGGTTTACCCAGATAGATCGCGAATCGCCCCTGCAAATTCATCTGGCCATCGGCATCTCCCGGGGTGAGCGCATGGACTGGATTGTGCAAAAAGCCACAGAGCTGGGCGTCAACCAAATCACCCCCCTATTTAGCGAGCGCTGCGAAGTAAAGCTGAGCGGAGAGCGCTTACATAAACGTCTGGGCCACTGGCAGCAGGTAGCCATTAGTGCCTGTGAGCAGTCCCAGCGCAACAAGGTTCCCACCATCAACCCTGCAGTCTCTCTCACAGACTGGCTGTCTCTTTGCGACTCTAAATTAAAGCTTGTGCTACATCACCGTACTGACCAGCGTCTGTCGACCATGGCCAATGGCGAGGGCAGCATAGGGCTATTAGTAGGCCCCGAAGGGGGTCTGAGCCAGGCAGAAATTGATCAGGCTTTAGGCAGTAACTTTTTAGCTCTCGCCCTAGGCCCCAGAGTATTGCGCACCGAAACCGCACCACTGGCAGCCATTAGTATTCTGCAATCGCTGTGGGGAGACATGGGTTAGCCCGGGCCGCCATGAAAAGGTTTGGTACCAACTGCAATACCCTGGGTCTGATATTACTCTGTTCGCCAGCAATCTGCTGGGCAGCGATTTTTGGCGACGGCAATCAGAGCAATGGCATTGAGGATCAACGGGTCAGCCCGCCAGCGAGACTGCTAAATGCTGTTGGCACCATTTATTGCGATGGCGGACTAAGAGGCACAGGCACTCACATCGATCTGGGAGCCGCCACCAACCACAGCCAACCTCTGTCTATTATTGTTACCGCAGCCCATGTGCTATTCGACCTGCAGTCCGGCGAGCCCTTTCAACATTGCAGCTACAGGCCGGAGAACAAGCGGCTCAAATCTGTGCCCTTTGCCGAGGTGTCGAGCCATAATTATCAGCCTCTGGGCAGGGATAAAATGCGTCAGTCAGAAACCGATATTGTGTTTGTTTCGCTGCAGCGCCCCCTGTACCAACAGCGCCTAAAACTCGGGATCTTCGAGCCCCCAGGCAGGCTCCAGTTGCTGGGCTACAACAGCAATAAAGAGCATATTAGCCTTAGCCAGAACTGCAGGAATTTCCTCTCTGCCACTTTTGTAAGTGAACACTTACTGTTACATAATTGCGACGCAAGCCGGGGCTCCTCTGGAGGGCCACTATTATTTCACTCCTCGGGGGGCAAAGCTATTGAGGTGGTTGCGATTCATGGCGGCACATTGTCTAGCCCAGCGAAAATAACTCCGCCACAGAATATTGATGGCGCCCTAGCAGACCCTGAAAAATGGATTAATCAGGCCCGTAAAATTGATTTGCTATTGCTCACTCGACTGCAGCGATTTATTGCATATCTGCGTAAGGGTTCTGTTGATTAAATTCCACGTCCCGAGCAAAGCCTGGAATACTGAGGCCCTGGTCAGAAATTTCTAGTTGCGCCTCATCGATCAGTGCTTCTCCAAACCGATAGATCACATTTAGCTGTCCAGCATCAGCGCGCTGTGCATATTCCTCGGCCGCGGCACGGGTTGTTTCCCGCTTAGCCCTGTAGTTTTCAAACTGCTCGCCATAGCGGCTAGCCAACATGGCTTCAACCTTACTGGGCGCCAATACAACAGCGGTGGCATTATTGCCCCCAAAGCCTTTGGAATTAATAAAGGCCACCTGCATTTTACGGTGGCTGGTATCCATATCAGTCAGGGAAAATCGCGCCCGCTCCTGATGAACATCTGGGGCGATTTCAGTAATGGTTTTGATACCTGGAATAATGTCATATTTAAAGGTACCCAGTGCCGACACCAGCTGATCGCCACTGGCCGCAGACAGAGAATGGCCCACAAAAGCCTTGGCCGCTGTGACTGGCCAATCGTAAATATCAAAAGCCTTGGCTACGCGATCAATTAGCTCTGACTCTGTAGTGCGATTAGCCGGGGTACTCGAGCCATGGGCATGGACAAAACTATGCTTCTGAACTGTTTCCCGGCCCACTATGGTCACAGCCGCAGATACCGCTTTAGCAAACGAAATATAGTTGCCTACACCAGGTGCGGAAATAGATTTTTTTACCCCATCAGCATTAATAAATACCTCGGGTACTGCACCGTGGATATCTGCTCCCAGCTCAATCGCTAGGGCATCATCCATGAGCACCAGATACTGAGTCGCCTCAGATAGCGTAAAACCGCAGTTGTGGCCAAAGGGGCGGCTGGCACGGCGCCAATCTGGAGTGTCAGACCCATCTAGCTTACATAGGTTTTCATCGCTTCCCAGCGCACTCATATTGGAAAAGCCTTCAGAAATCTCCGGCAGCACTGCGGCCTCCGCATTGCCTAAGATGGCAACACGGCGGCGACCACTGCGAATATCTCTAACCGCTGCCTGAAGAACATACAAGAAAGTAGCACAGGCACCTGTAATGGCTTCAGTATGGCCAACGCTGCCTAATACATAAGCATTAACAAAGTCTGCGGGCATAGAGTTCAGACCCAGAGGTACCTGTTTAGCCGTGGTGCGCACCCCTCTTAAGCGGCCCTGCAAAAGCCCGCCAAAGCCCTCCTCGGACATCTGGCCCAGGGCACTGGAGGAGTAAACCCCTACCTCATCTGGCCTAACCTGCTCAGCCACCTTCGCCCAGTCTATGCCCATAGAGTGGATAGCATCACTGCTGCCCAGCAAGGTCATTTGTAGGGTGCGTGGGTGGAAGCGACTGTTGTAGTGGTCCTCGGGCTTAAACCCAGTGGGCAGCTGACCAGCAGCCTTTGCGGCTAGCTCATAATGGGACTCAATCAGATAGTCACTGACCGCAGAAGCGGTAACTTCTACATTGCCATCTTCGAGATCGCAAATCTGCCAGTCATCTGGGCACTGTCTTGGCAAGTCGCGCTTGAGCATGGTGAAAATAATCTGCTCGCCATCTCCATGGTCAAAGGTAATCTTTTTATTGCCGGGCACCGCAGCCGGGTCAAAGCTTTCAATCTTGCGTACCAATGTGCCATCCAAAACCCGATCTCTAAACTGCGTCTCGACCTGCTCAGCCGTTAATCTGGTGCCGGAGTTGTCGCTGTAATCCTCAGCCTGCTGGCTGACACAGCCCATTAAACAGGCGAGCCCAACAATAGTCTTACGCTGCTCTGCTGGAGACAGTGACTCCAGTACCATCCGACGAAAAGCCTGGTGAGAAGAACTGCGGCCCGCGGCATTGTAACCACCAAAACCAACGATAACTGGCAATGATTGACTCATCTGGTATCCCTAAAATTAACCTTTATTAAGGTTTAAGTGTAGGGGCATTGCGAGCCGATTAATTACGTTTTTCAGCCAATTACATTAATTATATGGCCATTTATGGTATATTTTGGTCTATGGCATTCAACCTAACACTGCTGCTCTGTGACAACATGCTGGTATCCAGCAGCACCTTGGCTGCTGAGCTATTTAATTTTGCCCAGGCCATGGCTCGAGCTAGCAAGCATCCGGTACGGGATGTGGTAATCCGGCGAGTAACCCCAGATGGCTCGCCAGTGCTTACCTCCGCCGGCTTTGAGTTACAGCCAACCCATAGTTTAGAAGATAGCTTCACCAGCGACCTGATTCATATACCTGCACTATGGCGTAACCCCAGGCCAGCGGTAAGTCAGTACCAGGCTTATATCCCCTGGTTACAGCGGCAACACCAAAACAATATCAATATGACAGCAGTGGGCACAGGCGTCTGTTTTCTTGCCGAGGCCGGCCTGCTCGACGACAAGCCCGCGACCACCCACTGGCACTATTTTGATCAACTGCAGCGACAATACCCAAAGGTTCAGCTGGAGCGGCAGCACTTTACTACCCAGGCCGGCAATATCTACTGCGCCGCCAGCGTCAATGCCATGGCCGAACTAATTGTCTATCAGGTAGAGCGCATTTTTGGCCGGGTGATTGCGCGACAGGCCCAGCGTAATTTTTTCCATGAGATTCGCAATATCTCCGAACCCATCGGAATGACCGATCATCACCAGCATAAGCATGCAGACGAAGCCATTGCCCAGGCCCAGATTTGGATACAAGACAACCTAGGTAAGCCTCTTTCAGTTGCAGATATAGCCAAGCAGTTTGGCATGAAACAGCGCACCTTCCACCGTCGCTTTAGTCAGGCAGTAGGCACCAGGCCCAGTGACTATCTAACAGAAGTGCGGATGACCTTTGCCTGTGATCTGTTAAAAAACACAGATTTATCAGTTTTGGAAGTCGCCAACTACAGTGGCTTCAGAGAGGCCAGCTGGTTTTCGTCACGGTTTAAACAGTGGTCGGGCAATAGTCCCAAGGCCTATAGGGATACAGTAAGGGCTAAGTTGTTTAACTAAAATGTTGTTTCGTTAACCACCACTTTGCCAACTAGTTGATTTGGGGTTAATTAATTTTGGCTTTCCTGCGGGGAAAATTTATTTAGTACATACTTAAACATTAGGGCTCCAGAACTACCAAGAAAACCAAAGACGCAAACGGACTTGATATAGAACAACCAACCCGACAGAGTTGGAATTCCATCAATCACAGTTTTCACTCCCTGAATGCTTGTCGATCCTTTAGGACCAAAAATATCTAGTGGCCACATATAAATAGCAATAAGTAAAGAACCAGCAATAAAACCACAAAGTAAAGATGCTCGATAAGTAAATGCTGAGTAGTATGTGACCAACCAATAAATGGGTAACCCCAGCCCTACTGCATGTAAAGCTGCTACATAAGTAATTAGTGCGAACATTTCGAGAAACTGATACCACAGAGTGGCGCTCAAAGATTCTAATGGCCCCGCAAACAAACCGCTCAACAGAAACAGAATGGCCGGAATGACTGAGCAAAGCAGCAGAGCGAATATATGAATTATGACTTTTTTTAGGTACACGGCAATAGCATCAGTTGTAGAACGTATCGTTGGAAGTACCTAGCTGGCGGCATATCGCCTCAACTTTAGCGCCAGCTTCATGCTGTTTGATCGCCTTGATGATCTGTTCTTCTGAAAATCGCTTTTTCATGGTGAGACCTCCATCTTGTTAGAGTAGTTGGAAATCTCATCAATGTCATGGGCCAAATCTTTGGGGAAAGGTCAATCCCGAAGCGAACCCTCCCAGTGCTCCAGCTACCGCGCACGAGACTACTGCATTACCAAGTGTTCCGGCACCAAAGTCCCATCCAGCGGCCCAGCCTCCAACACCGGAAGCCGCACCATAGGTCGCAACAGTTATTACCACTGATATTACTATAGCCATTAACTTCTTAAAGAAACTAAACCCACTGGGATCCACCGTATTGAGCGGGTTATTTGTGGTGTAACTGTAACGATTTAGACTTTGCGTATTGTAAAGCGCTTGCGAGGCCATGCTGAAAAGCAGAGCCATAGGCAATATTTACGTTGAAATTATGAAGCGGGGATTGGGGTCGCAGAAGCGACCCCGGAGATTTACATAACTCGGAGTCGAATCACACCCTCAACGGCGGCAATGGCTGCTTCAATGCCAGCATCTATAGCGCCCTCTACATCGATAATATTGTAGGCAATATCACCGCGGCTTTTGTTCACCATGTCCACTACGTTTAGTTCGGCATCAGCTAGTACCGCTAGCACGCTACCCAGTACCTTGGGTACATTGCTGTTGGCGAAGGTAATGCGTGTGCCGCCGTTACGAGCCATTTTGGTTGGCGGGAAGTTAACTGAGTTGCGAATATTGCCGTTCTCAAGATAGTCCATCAGTTGATCTGCGGCCATCACTGCACAGTTCTCTTCGGCTTCTTCGGTGCTGGCACCAATGTGCGGCATCAGCAGCACATCTTTGCGGCCAAGTAGCGCTGGGGCCGGAAAGTCACTGATATAACCGGCGATGGTGCCGCTGTCTAGGGCGGCAACCATATCCTCGGTACTGACAATTTCTTCCCGGGCAAAGTTTAGAATTTTGGCGTTGGGTTTCATCTGCGCCAAGGTGTCTGTGTTAATCAGGTGCTTGGTGGCGGGAATGGCGGGCACATGCAGCGTAATAAAGTCGGCGCGGGCCAGCAAAGATTCAATGCTGTCCATGCGCTCTACTCGGCTGGAGAGCTGCCAAGCTGCCTCTACTGAGATGGCTGGGTCGTACCCAATCACATTCATACCCAGATCTAGAGCCAGGTTGGCAATAATAGAGCCTATGGCACCCAGGCCTATAACGCCCAGGGTTTTGCCGGTAATTTCGGAGCCAGCAAAACGCTTCTTTTCTTTTTCCAGCAGCTTGCCCATTTCACCTGAGTCGTCCATATGGCCGAGTTCTTGCACATAGTTCATACCGCCGTAGATATCCCGCGACCCCAACAGCAGGCCGGCGACAATTAATTCTTTTACTGCATTGGCGTTGGCGCCAGGCGTGTTAAATACCACTATGCCCTGCTGGGTGTAATCTTCAGTGGGAATATTATTGGTACCAGCACCTGCTCTGGCCACAGCCAGCACAGACTCGGGCAATACTTCTGTATGTAGCTTCTGGCTGCGCAACAATACGCCATCTGGCGCTGCTGATTCGCTGGAAACAGTATATTTATCAGCTGGAAAGCGGTTCAGGCCTTTAGAAGAAATGGCGTTGTAGGTACGGATGTTATACATAATATCTCTCAGTAGTCTCGGTATCAGGTTGCTTGAGTATTAGCGCGCTCGGGTTACAGGCTAACTTCTGCATGGGCCCAATCCAGCCAGGGCAACAGAGCTTCTATATCGGCCTGCTCAACTGTTGCGCCACACCATATGCGCAGTCCTGCTGGCGCGTCGCGGTAGGCGCCAATATCGTAGGCAACGCCCTCGGCGTCTAACAGTTTAACGATCTGCTTAACCTGGTCAGCCTCTAGGTCGAGGGTTAAACAGACGCTGGTGTTAGAAATCTGGTCTTGTTGTTGAGCTAAAAAATGGGCCCAGGGTCTGCTGGCCACAAAGCCCTTCAATACCTCTAAATTGGCTTCTGATTTGGCTATAGCAGCCGGCAACCCACCTATGGATCGCACCCAGTCCAGGGCATCCAGATAGTCTGCAACGCAGAGCATAGATGGCGTATTGATGGTCTCGCCGCGGAAGATTCCTTCGATCAGCTTGCCACCTTTGGTCATGCGAAATATTTTCGGTAGCGGCCATGGCGGCTGGTAATTTTCCAGTCGCTCAACTGCTCGCGGGCTAAGAATCAACATGCCGTGGGCACCTTCACCCCCCAGTACTTTCTGCCAGCTGTAGGTCACAACGTCGAGCTTTTCCCAGGGCATTTCCATGGCAAACACTGCCGAGGTGGCATCGCAGATAGTCAGACCTGTGCGGTCGTCGCTAATCCAGTCAGCGTTGGGCACTTTGACGCCCGCGGTGGTGCCGTTCCAGGTAAAGATACAGTCGTGATCTGGGTTGGCCTGACTCATATCGGGCAGCAAACCATAGTCGGCAGTATAGCTATTGAGCTCGTCCAGCTTTAACTGTTTGGTGGCATCGGTAAGCCAACCACTGCCGAAGGATTCCCAGGCAAAAATATCTACTGGGCGTGCCCCCAGCACCGACCACATAATCATTTCTACTGCACCTGTATCCGATGCAGGTACCACCCCTACTCTGTAGCCCTCAGGCAAACCCAGTATCTCAGCTGTGTCGGCACAGGCCCGGCCCAGTGCAGCCTTGCCAGCTGCAGAGCGATGAGAGCGACCCAGGGTAGAGCAATCTAGGTTGGTGACATCATACCCGGGGCGCTTGGAGCAGGGCCCAGAGGAGAAGTTGGGGTTATTTGGCTTTGTGCTTGGCTTCATAATGGCTGTTGGTGTGGGTCGGTGAAAAAAAGGGGCTACATAGTACCCATAGGTCGCTTATAGATAAAGTTATTTAATTCTATACTCGCTATGGGCGATTTTGGCCCAAAAAAATACGCTGTTAGTACAGCGTATTTTGTCTAGTAGCCTCTGTTGGGATACCAGGTTATTTGTTACCTGCGGCGCGGCGTTCTTTTTCAATCAGGAAGTCGGTAACACTGAGCATTCCCTCAAAACCACCGGCCTGGCGGGTGCTAACGCGATACTTGCCATTAACTATAACCTCTGGGGTTCCCTGCACACGGTAGCCACGAACTCGAGCCTTGGCCTGGTTGACCATGCTGCTCATGCCGAAGGAATTGTACGCCTTGGTAAATTTGTCGCTGTCTATCCCTTGGGCCGCAAATATTGCCGCAAAATCTGCTTCTGTGCGCACGGGCTCGCGCTTGACATGAATGGCTTCAAAGATGGGCATGTGAACCAGATCCAAAACCTTTAGCATAGCTGCGCTGTAATAGGCGCGGGCATAGGGCTCAAGGGCTGGCTGCCATATGGCTGGAGTCTGTTGGAAGTCTACATCTTCCGCCAGCTGCTCTGACCAGGGGCCGAGAACAGCTTCAAAGTTGTAACAGTGCCCACAGGTATAGGAGAACACTTCGTTAACTTCAATCTTATTTGGATTAGCCGTTCTAATGACCTGGGGCAATACTTCGTAGTGCACACCCTGCTGGTATTTTTCTGTCTCTGCCTGGGCCATGGCCATAGGCAGGAGCAATACAATAAAAGTAAGACGTTTAATCCAAGTAGTCATCTGTGTTTCCTTTGTGCCTGTTAACTATAAGTCGACAACCTTTGATGGCAACTGTGCTGCCTAGTTCAACCCAGAGATGTAATTTGCCACAGCTTTAATCTCTTTGTCGCTCAGATTAGCCGCCACGCCCTGCATAATTTTGGCATTGCCACCACTGGCGCGCTCGCCACGACGATAGGCGAGAAGCTGCTTTTCAATATAGCTGGCGTACTGACCGCCCAGAGCAGGGTAGCCAGCTGGATTGTTGCCACTGCCCGAGGGTGAATGACAACCGGTGCAGGCGGCTACGCCTGTTTTCATATTGCCACCGCGGTAGACATTTTCACCGAAGTCCAAAGCTTCATCTGGGTCACTGATGCCCACCAGAGTAATATCCTGTGCTCCAGAGGTAACTATGGGTTTGCTATCGTAATAGGCGGCCATATCCTGAAGATCCTGATCTGACCATGCGTCCAGAATACCTGTCATCTCGACAATCACGCGTTCGCCCGACTTGACCATCCGCAGCTGCGCTGTCATATACTTTTCACCCAGGCCAGCAAGCTTGGGGAACGCTGGAACCATGCTGTTACCGTCACTGCCGTGGCAGCCGGCGCACATAGCTACCTTAGATTCGCCGGCAGCCGCATCACCTGCAGCCAGCGCTTGATTTGCTGAAAATGCTGCCAGCAAACAAATAATACTTAAAAAGCTTTTTTTCATGGTTATTCAACTCTCGCAATCCGCTAGAATAGTCGCTTAAATTTTTGCGCGACCATGGGACATTAGCACTAATGGCTAAAGCGCGCGCATTATATACCAATAACCCCGGCTTCTTACAGCCACTTGGCACAGTCTTTTTTATGGATTCGACAGCAATTAACTACCAGAGCGCAATATTCATGACCAGTGCGCCATCAATTAGGCAATGTCCGGAAGATTCCGGCTGTGAAGTTGCATTTGCAGGTCGCTCAAATGCGGGCAAGTCTAGTGCAATTAATACATTGACTCGCAATGGACGGCTGGCGCGAACCAGTAAGACCCCGGGGCGCACCCAGCTAATTAATTTCTTTCAATTGGCGGAAGGTGGCAGGCTGGTCGATCTGCCGGGCTACGGCTATGCCAAGGTGCCCAGGGCCATGAAAGCTGAGTGGGATCGGCATTTAGCGGAGTATTTGCAGAAGCGCCAGAGCCTGGCAGGTCTGATTCTGCTGATGGATATACGCCACCCGCTGCAGGACTTTGATCTACAGATGCTCAACTGGGCAGCTCAGGCCGGCCTGCCGGTGCATATATTGCTGACCAAGGCAGATAAGCTTAAGCGGGGCCCAGCCCAGAGCGCCATGCTGCAGGTAGACAAGCATCTCAGAGATATGGACCCGGGATGCACTCTGCTGTCGGTGCAGACCTTTTCGTCATTAAAAAAGCAGGGGCTCAACGAACTGGAAGCATTGCTTAACCATTGGTTGAGTGCGGATTTTGATATGCCCGAAGACCAGGACTAATAAGCGGCATGACGGGCTTTGGATTGGGTATAAAAAAACCCTGATCCATTGCTGGACCAGGGTTTAGTTTACTACTTGGAGAGTCTTACTTTGCATAAATCTAGTTGGGGGAGAGTATTATGCATTCTTGTCTTGCCCCTTTTTAGACAGAGTTGTGTAGTTAAGTTCAAATTTATTTAAAATTTTTTCTATTTATTTTCGAATAAATGCTTGTGGCTGATAATACTGAGTGATTTCAGTGGGTTAGGCGCCTAATGGGCCTCATCCCAATTATCTCCAACACCCACGTCGACGACCAACGGCACTAGCAGGCTAGCTGCATTCTCCATCAGGTCGTTGAGACCCTGCTTTACCGCCTCTAATTCAGGCTCTGGGACTTCTAGTACCAGTTCATCGTGCACCTGCATAATCATACGACTTTGCAAATCGGAATTTTGTAGCCAATCGTCAACATGGATCATGGCTAACTTAATAATATCTGCAGCAGTGCCCTGCATAGGCGCATTTATCGCGGTGCGCTCGGCAGCCTGACGGCGCATTCCGTTACTCGAGTTAATTTCTGGAAGATAGAGCCGGCGGCCAAAGGCGGTCTCCACGTAGCCCTGTTCAGCAGCAGTGTGGCGAATATTATTCATATAGGACTGCACACCTGGGTAGCGCTGAAAATACAGCTCAATATATTCCGCGGCCTGCTTGCGACCTATATTCAGTTGCCTGGCCAGGCCAAAGGCTGACATGCCATAGATCAGTCCAAAGTTAATGGCTTTGGCGCTGCGGCGCATATCGGCGGTAACCTCTTCAGTGGCCAGGGCAAACACCTCTGCCGCTGTTGCACGGTGAATATCCTGGCCCTCGGCAAAGGCTTTTAAAAGGCTTGGGTCTTCGGAGAGATGGGCCATAATCCGCAGCTCGATTTGCGAGTAATCTGCAGCCACCATTTTGCAGCCCGCAGCTGCAACAAAAGCCTGGCGAACCCGGCGGCCCTCTGGCGTGCGCACTGGGATATTCTGCAGATTGGGGTCTGAGGATGACAGCCGCCCTGTCGCCGTACCCGCCTGATGGTAAGACGTATGAATTCGCTTGCTGACGGGGTTAATCATAGTGGGCAGCTTGTCGGTGTAGGTCGACTTGAGCTTGGCCAGACCCCGGTGTTCCAGCAGCACTTTGGGCAATGGATAATCCAGTGCCAATTCCTGGAGCACCTCCTCTTTGGTTGAGGGCGCCCCTTTGGCGGTTTTTTTCAGTACTGGTATTTCCAGTTTTTCAAACAGTATTTCCCCCAGCTGCTTGGGTGAAGCCAGATTAAACTGCTGCCCTGCCATGTCCCAAGCTTGAGTTTCTAGTTCGCCCAGACGCTCGGCCAACTCGTTGCTCTGCTGGAATAAAAGTGTGCCATCTACCAGGGCGCCGTTGCGCTCTATGCGCGACAGCACTGGCAACAGGGGTAGCTCTATATCATTAAATACTGTTTCTAATGTTGGATGTGTGACCAGCTGGGGCCAGAGCCTTTGATGTAGACGCAGGGTAATGTCAGCATCCTCAGCAGCATAGGGAGCGGCCTCCTCTAGAGCCACCTGGTTAAAGGTAAGCTGTGAGGCCCCCTTGCCGGCCACATCTGAAAAACTGATGGTGGTTTCTCCCAGATACTCTGCGGCCAGACTATCCATATCGTGGCGAGTGGCCACGCTGTTTAGAACATAGGACTCGAGCATGGTGTCATAGGCGATTCCCTGCAGGTCTATGTGGTGCTGAGCAAGCACGCTCATATCATATTTAAGATTCTGGCCGACTTTTTTTATGGCCTGGTCTTCTAGCAGTGGCTTGAGCTGAGCCAACACACTGGCCTGGCTAAGCTGAGCTGGAGCCCCCAGATAATCATGGCCAAAGGGGATATAAGCGGCCTGACCGGGTTCTACGGCAATACATATGCCAACCAGCTTGGCCTGCATATAGTCCAGGCTGGTGGTTTCTGTGTCCAGAGCCACCAGAGGTGCTGATTTAATTTTGGCCACCCAGTTATCAAGCTGATCTTGAGTGAGAACGGTCTGATAGTTTTTATCTACAGGAGGCTCTGGGTCTTGGCCCGCTGGGTCGGCAGAATCGCTATTATCGCTGGAGGATACGGGCGCGCTTTTTGACGGTGCACTGCGGTCGCTTTCCAGTTCATTGATCCAGGTTTTAAATTCTAAATCTTTAAACAGTGCGAGAAGTGCAGGCTCATCTGGATCTGAGTTGCAGAGCTGGTCCAGGGCCAGATCCATCTCAACATCAGTTTTAATGGTGGCTAATTTATAGGAGAGATAGGCCAGCTCTCGGTGCTCCTGCAGTTTTGGGGCCATGGTTTTGGCGCCGCGAAACTCTAGGCTGGCCACTTCGTCAAGCCGTGCATAAATATCATCCAGGCCCCCTATTCCCTGCAATAGTCCCAGAGCGGTTTTTTCTCCCACCCCCGGAACACCGGGAATATTGTCCGATTTGTCTCCCAGCAGTGCCAGGTAATCAATAATCAATTCTGGCGGTATACCAAATTTTTCAATCACCCCTGCCCTGTCCAGCACTGTGTTAGTCATGGTGTTTTCCATCACTATGTGCTCATTGACCATCTGGGCAATATCCTTGTCTCCTGTAGAGATAACCACTGGCTGTTCGGCAGCGGTCGCCTGCAGCGCCAGGGTGCCAATCACATCATCGGCCTCGACTCCCTCAATCACCAACATGGGCATACCCATGGCCTGAATAATCTGATGAATCGGCTCTATTTGAAGCCGCAGGTCGTCGGGCATGGGGGGGCGATGGGCCTTGTATTCAGAGAAGATTTCATCGCGAAAGGTTTTGCCCTTAGCGTCAAATACCACCACATGGGTGCTTTGGGGGTAATCTTTTTGCAGGCGACGCATCATATTAATTACGCCTTTGACCGCCCCTGTGGGCTTGCCCTTACTGTTAGTCAGCGGCGGCAGCGCATGAAATGCTCTGTAAAGGTAGGAGGAACCATCGACGAGAATCAGCGGTGTTTTTGTGGCCATAATATGCGCGCTTTTGGACGGAAGTTTGTGATTTAAGGATACATGATTTACTGGAAACAGGCTTTAAATTGCGCCACTAAAGAACCAATAAACTGGCTGTAGGCTTCATGGTTTAAAGGCTGTGACAGGCCCTGAGGGTCTAGGGCTACCAAAGGTAATGCAAATTCTGCGGCAACAGCGGCTGCGTCTTTACCCTGGTACTGAGGCTCGACAAAAATACAGCTGATATTGCTGGCCATAATGGTCTTGCGCAGCTGATATTGGCTTTGCACACCTTTAACACTGCCTCGAGCATCCCTGAGGGATAGGCCGGCCGGCAACTCAAAGGCGCGCACAAAATGGTCATAGGCATCATGGTGACTGAGATAGGTTTTATCCTGCGAGGCCGCCATGGAGGCTCTGAGGGCTTGGATTTCGTCCTGGCCTATGATTTGTCTAATGGGGAGCCCCAGTCGTGCCTGAATTTCCGCGGCAATGGCATTGCCATAGTCTGGGTCTAGCCAAAGATGGGGGTCGGCTGACATAGCTTTGCTGTGGCTCCCGGCAGCAACTGCAGCGTCGCCGGCCAGGGGGTCTATCTGATCCATGGCGGTGATAAGTTTGGAGGGCGGCAGTTTAGCCATGGTTTTGGCACTTCTGGTCTCGAAGCCTGGTCCTATCCAGACAACAAGTTCGGCACTGGCAATTTTTTTAAGGGCGGATACGGGCAGCGAAAAATCATGGGGCGATTGATTGTCTGGCAGCAGATATTCCACCCTGGCCTGATCTCCGACTGCAGATTGGGCGATAATTGCCAGAGGCTTAATGCTGGTTACTATAAATGGCTCTGATAATGGCTCCAGCACTGGCTCTGACATGCTATCGGCGCTCAGACTGCCTGAGCCTAGAGCGAGAAGGGATAATAGTAACCCACAAGTGTTATATTGTATCTTTTTAATCATAAAGCAGTCTTGCCTCTATTGCTTTGCTAGCTGAATCTTGCTCAAACTAAAACCACAAAGCAGTTTAATTAATTTATTAATGTTATATTATAACGTATATTAACCAAAATCCCTATTTCGGTGCGCGCTGTATGCTGACAAATTCGCGACTTGTACACCAGCCTCATGACCATGGGCGCTGTATCAATGCGGCCATGACCAGAGCTCATGATCTCTGTATTGAGCAAAACGCTCGTATGACCACCACCAGAGAGTCGGTGCTGCGCCTGCTATGGCAGAGTCATAGGCCCCTGGGGGCCTATCAGTTGCAAGATCAGCTGGCTGAGCTGCTCAATAAGCCTATAGCTCCGCCCACAGTTTATCGGGCAATTGAGTTCTTGTTGCAGCTTGGGCTGATCCACCGGCTTCCTTCTCTCAATGCCTATATTGGCTGCCCTTTCCCGAACAGCGAGCACAGTAATCTATTTTTGATCTGTACAGAGTGCGGCAGCGCATCGGAAATGGCCCATGCTACTATCAACAACACGCTGCAGAGTGCCGGCGCTAAGGTGAACTTTACCTTGCAGAGTCAAAGCCTGGAGCTTTTTGGCCTCTGCCCGCAATGTTCTGAGCCTCTGGAGGCCGACAGCAATGAATAGTACCCCGCTTATGACTCTGAATAAGGTCAACAAGGGCTTTACAGGCCAGCATGTACTCCACAATATCAGCCTGCAGCTTAATCAGGGGGAGATTACCACGCTTGTGGGCCCCAATGGTGCCGGAAAATCCACATTGGTAAGGATTATTCTTGGCTTGCTCAAACCAGACTCAGGCTCTGTAGTGCCCGCAGCCAATCTGAATATAGGCTATATGCCGCAGAAACTGCATATAGACCCTACCTTGCCCATTTCTACCTGCCGTTTTTTGCAGCTGGCCAATACCTCACACAGCGCCTGCCACAACACCCTTGAGTCTGTGGGCATAGGCCACCTGGCGGCAACGCCTATTCAGAAGCTGTCTGGGGGTGAAATGCAGCGGGCTCTGCTGGCTAGGGCGATTTTGCGCAAGCCTAACTTGCTGGTTTTGGATGAGCCGGTGCAGGGGGTAGATGTAAATGGTCAAAATGCGCTGTATAAGATGATTGGCGAGCTGAGTCGAAGCCTTAACTGTGCGGTGCTAATGGTGTCCCACGATCTGCATATTGTAATGTCAGCCACAGATCAGGTGATTTGCCTGAACCATCATATTTGCTGTTATGGGCGGCCAGAGCAGGTGACTAAAGACCCGGCCTATCTGGATATCTTTGGCGAAACCGCAATTTATGCTCACCGCCACGACCACCAACACAGTGTTCATGGCGAGGTTCTGGATGCACAGGGCGTGCATCAGCATGGAGAGGGCTGCGATCATGACTGATTTTATTATTTATGCGCTACTTGCGGGACTGGGCGTGGCGCTGGTGGCAGGCCCACTGGGCTGTTTTGTGGTCTGGCGGCGCATGGCCTATTTTGGCGATACCCTTGCCCATAGCGCGCTGTTGGGGGTGGCTCTGGGCGTACTCTTGCAGATCAATCTAAACATTACAGTGGCGGCGGTACCATTGTTAATGGCTCTGGGGCTGGTGGTACTTGAGCAGCGTGGCTTTTTATCTCTGGATACCCTGCTGGGTATTCTGTCCCATTCAGCCCTGGCTGCTGGTTTGGTGGTGATTTCACTGCTGCCAGATGTGCGAGTCGATTTGATGTCCCTGTTGTTCGGCGACCTGCTGGCGGTGACCATCGGTGATCTCTGGGTGATTTATGCTGTGGCGGCCCTGGTACTGCTGCTGTTGGCTGGGCTCTGGAAACAACTGATTAATATCACCGTGGACGCCGAACTGGCGGCGGTGGAGGGTACCAATGTTCCGCTGGTGCGCACAGCCCTAATGCTGATTACCGCGCTGGTGATTGCTATTGCCATGAAAATTGTCGGTGTGCTGCTGATTACCGCGCTGCTGATTATCCCCGCGGCAACCGCGCGACGAGTCACCTATACCCCAGAGCAAATGGCGATAGTCGCCAGTGCTATTGCCATGTTAACTGTGATAATGGGGCTGGGCCTGTCCTGGTTTACCGATGCCCCGGCCGGGCCATCGGTGGTGCTCTGTGCCGCGCTGCTGTTTACTCTGTCGCTGGGATTCCGGCAGCGGACTTAGTGCGGGCGGCTAAAAAGACGAGGAGATAGAGCGCCAGGTGCTGCGCAGCATGATCTCGCTATGGGGGGCTCTAAAGAACCCATGGTAATGGCCCTTGGGGTTGATCAAGACCAGCTGAGTACTGTGGTCAATGGTGTAGTCTTCGCCCTCTAGTGCCACTTTGTTGTAGGCAACATTAATTTCGGCGGTCAGGCGGCGTATCAGGTGCTTGTTGCCGGTAACCCCAATAAATTCTTCATTGAAGTAGGGCACATACTCCGCCAGCTTCTCAACTGTGTCGCGCTCGGGATCCAGAGAAATCATAACAATCTGCAACCGCTCTTTTTCACTGTCTTTCATTTTGCTGAAGGTGTCATTGAGCACCGCCAGGGTGGTTGGGCAAATATCCGGGCAGTTGGTAAAGCCAAAAAACACTATGGTCCAAATATCCTGCATGCGGGCAATATTAAAAGCCTCACCTCGGTGATCTACCAGTTCAAAGTCACTAAAAATTCTGGGTTGATCTAAAACCACCGCGCCATTCACCCGCAGCTGCTCATTGTTCATAATAACAGGCTGGCTCATTCGCCAAATAAAGCCATAGACCACCAGTAAGATAAAGGCTAATACGATGGCGATGGTGCGTCGAATTCCGGCTTGCTGTGTCATTTTGTAGATCCTTTTAATGGTGGCTACAGGATTTGGGTGGCTAAGGGTAGTCCCAGGCTAGATATACAGCACCTTATCGAGAAGGTAGTGGTCCAGGAGCATCAGGGCAAAAAGTACCATCAGGTAGATAATTGAATATTTAAAGGTTTTCATACCGCTGTCTTTGTCAAACCACATAATGATTGCCCAATACAAAAACCGGCTGCCCAACAATAATGAGCCAACCAGGTAGAGCAGACCAAACATGCCGGTGAGATAGGGCAGGGTGGTGATAACCATCAGCATCACCGTGTACAGCAAGATATTTATTTTGGTGTATTTTTCGCCATGGGTAACCGGCAGCATGGGAATATTAGCCTTGGCGTATTCCTCTTTGCGATGTATTGCCAGGGCCCAGAAGTGAGGGGGTGTCCAGGCAAATATAATCAGTACTAGCAGCAGGGCGTTGTGATGAATTTCACCGGTAACAGCAACCCAACCCAACAGTGGTGGCGCAGCCCCTGCCAACCCACCGATCACGATATTCTGTGGCGTAGCGCGTTTGAGAAACATGGTGTAGACAAAGGCATAGCCCACCGATGAGGCCAGGGTTAGCCAGGCAGTGAGAATATTGGTAAAAACCAACAGGATAACCATGCCTGCCAGGCCAGTGACCAGTGCAAATATAATCGCCTGCTGGGGCTCTAAACGGCCCTGAGCTATGGGCCTATTGGCGGTGCGGGCCATTTTGTCGTCCACATTGCGATCCACTATATGGTTGACGGCGGCCGCAGAGCCAGCACAGAGAGCAATACCCAGATTGCCAAATACCAGGATCTGTATAGGTATGCTCTGGTCCGTGGCCAACAGCATGCCGATCACTGAGGTCAGTATCATCAGAGCAACAACATTAGGCTTGCAAAGCTCTAGATAGTCTCGCCAGGTTGCGGCTGTGCTGGTATCAATACTGGACATGCTATTTATTCCAAAGGGCTCGTTGTTATCGATTCGGCGAGTATTTTAGCAGATGTTTAAGATCTTCTAGCAATCCGCCGCCATCGTGCTGTTGGGTATAAAACAACACTGCCTGTAAATCCGGTGTAACCACAAAATAGCGGGTATCGCGCATATCCCAGTCCGCTGAACTGCCCTGTAACACTGCCTTCAGAGCCTCATTCTCAACTGCATGAATAAGCATATAGGGATGTACCGCCTGAAGCTCCTCTATATCTATAATGTCTAGATCAGCACTGGAGGGCAGATACACTCGCTCTAAACGGCCGCTGGACTTGCCCAGTAACATATGAATTTGCCGGCTATTAATAAGCACATCCTGACAACCCTGGTCACAGCCTTGGCCACCGGCAACAACCACTTTCCACTTGGGCGCTTCGCCCTGGGGCAGAGAACCCAGCAGGGCCGTCATATCCACAGTAGGGCTAACTATATCGCCCTGGTTGGTGGTCCCCATTCGCTCCATCATGGCCTGGCGCTCTTCTTCGGTATTGGGAACCATTAAAAACCCGGCAAGTATTACCCCAAAGACGATAATCAGCATCAACCAAATCTGATATTGGAAACTGCGCTGCTTGGCGGTTATCTCAGTCTGTTCTGTCATTGTTTATCAATCCTGTGTTGGCGCCTGATTATTTTGCAGAGCGCTGTTTTAACCATTCCGCCAGATTTGAGTTGGCGATAAGGGTCATCAGTAGCAGTACCAGTGCCATTACAAACCATTGCACCGCGTAGCCAGTATGCTTGGCTGGCTGCACTGAGACTGTGGGCCAACCGGTTTGCAGTGCTCCCGGGCTATCTTGGTCAAGACGCAGTTGATAGGCAAAGAATGCCTCGCCATATAGCTGCTCAGCTCGGGCTGCAGACACCCAGCCGACACGGGCCGGCCATTGGCTTACCAGTCCTATACCATCATCTAAGCGGTAGCCACCCAGAGTTTGATACAGAGTGCCGCGCAGCTGAACTGTGCCAGAAATAGGCTCTACCTCAGGCAGCTGGCTGCGATCCAGTGAGGCTGGCACCCAGCCTCGGTTTACTAATATTTTCGCATCTAGCCCATCAACTCTCAGGGCTTCCAGTATTTCATACCCAGGTCGGCCATTCTTAACCCGGTTGTCTAGTATCAGGCGGCGCTCTGGGTCCAACTCGCCCTTGAGCCAGGCACTCCTGTACTGCAAGCTGTCTCCGGTAACAAGTACTCCAACGGTGGCCGGCGCTGCTTGCTGATTTGTACTGTACTGCTCAACAATACGCTGCTTTTCGTCTGCCCGATCTAATTGCCAAAAACCCAGCCCAATTAACAGCGGAAATAGGCAGAGGCTGAGCAACAACAATTTTTTGTTGGGCTGCCAGAGGAATCCCTGCGTAGAGTATTGGGGCTCAGTGTTCATCTGTGTTTAAATTCCAACCTTTCTCAAGAGTGGGCAATATTATGCTGTTAAAGACTATTATCGTTGTACTGTTTGTTGGTGTACTTATCAGCCTGTTTAGCGGTCTAAACTTTCTGGTAAAAGATCTGGGCAATTCCAAGCGACGTCTGCTTTTTGCCCTGGGCACGCGCATTACATTGGCCGCGCTACTGTTATCTACTATTGCCTACGGTATCTATACAGGTCAACTCGGCAGCACAGCACCCTGGGATCGCAAGCTTCACCCTGAGGCTACCAGAGTCAGTCCTCAGCCCACACAGGTGCCAGCACCTGCCAGTAAGCCTGAGTAACTTTTAGCACAGATAAAAACGGCCAGGGAATACCTGGCCGCTCAGTAAGCTCTGGTTCTTGCTACGTGAGAATGTAGACAAAGATAAACAGACCCACCCAGACCACATCGACAAAGTGCCAATACCAAGAGGCCGCTTCAAAGCCAAACTGGTCATCCTGGCTAAAGTGCCCCTTGAGGCCGCGCAGCCATTGAATCAATAGCATCACTGTACCCAGAGTCACGTGCATGCCGTGGAAACCCGTCAGCATAAAGAAGGTGGTTCCGTAGATGCCCGACTCCAGAGTAAGACCCAGCTCTTGATAGGCATGTATATATTCCTCTACTTGCAGAACCAGGAAGATAAAGCCCAGTAACACGGTAATACCCAGCCATGTATTAAACTTTTTACGGTTGCCGTCTTTCAGTGCTACGTGAGCAACATGAACGGTAAAGCTAGAGGTCAGCAGGACAACAGTATTCCAAAATGGAAGCCAGGATACCCAGCCCATTATGCCAGGGTTGTTCATAGCTTGATCTGGGCCTTTAAATTGAGCAGCATCACCATTTACCGCCTGATCTGGAGTGATCATTGGCGGCCAAGTGGCTTCATAGCCAGGCCAGAGGTGCTCGGCATTGGCTGCGGCCGCATCTGTCGGGGTGTCATCAAACCAGCCAACTGCAGCTTCACCGCCAATCCAGGAGTTCACCAAAACTCGAACGTAGAACAGGGCGCCAAAGAAGCAGGCAAAGAACATCACTTCAGAAAAGATAAACCACAGCATGCCCAACACATAGGACTGCTTGAGCTGTGGGCTGGCGAGACCGCGCATATTTTCGTCAATGACTATGCTCCACCATTTATACAACACGGCGGCCATAATTAATGAGCCAAACAGGAAGATTGTGGCAGTACCACCCTCCAATACCCATGAGGCTGCGCCATAAGCCATTACACCCATACCAGTTGCCGCAAAAATAGGCAATTTGCTCTGGTCGGGAACGTAATAAGTACCTTCAGTTGACATTGTTACTCTCCGTTTACTGTACTTGTGAGACCTGCACCAGGGTGCGATCTGTTATATCAAACATTGTGTAGGACAGGGTTACTGTATTAACACTGGCCGGTAAATCCGGGTCTACTATAAATACCAACGCTAGCTCCGCACTCTCACCGGCAGCCAGGGGTTGGTTGTTAAAACAGAAGCATTCGGTCTTGTGGAAGTAGTCTGCGGCATTGTTGGGTAGCACATTGGGAATGGCCTGACCCAGCATGTCACTGCTGGTTCTATTATGCGCATAAAATATCACCTCCCGCGCCTCGCCCGGATGAACAATCACTCGCTCTTCTATTGGGTAGAAATCCCAGGGCATGGTGGCGTTTTTAGTGGCAACAAACTGCACTTCAATATCTCGCGATGTATCTACTTCTACAGCTACTGCTGTGTAGGCGCCATCTGTCTTGCCGCCGATCCCTGTAATCTCACAAAAAAGATCATAGAGTGGCGGCAATACAAATATTGCAAACATAAACATGGCGACTGCCAGGGCAACTAGCTTCGCCAGTAGCAGTGGATTTTTAGACTCCGCCGACATGTCTATTCAGTCCTTTACTTAACTTTGGGTGGTGTAGCAAACGTGTGGTAAGGCGCTGGTGTGGGTACTGTCCACTCCAGTCCTTCTGCACCTTCCCATACCTGAGGATCATCGGTGGGCTTACCCCAACCAATGGTGCGAATCACGTTAAACAGGAACAGTATCTGGGCGCCGCCGTACATAAATGCGCCTATGCTCGAGACCATATTCCAGTCGGCAAACTGCAGACCATAATCCGCATAACGACGCGGCATACCCGCCAGACCCAAAAAGTGCTGAGGCATGAAGGTAATATTGAAACCGATAAAGGCTATCCAGAACTGCACCTTACCCATGGTTTCGTCATACATGCGACCACACCATTTTGGCAGCCAGTAGTAGACAGCGGCTGTACCACTGAATACCGCACCGGCAACCATTACGTAGTGGAAGTGAGCCACAACAAAGTAGGTATCGTGGTACTGCATATCCGCCGCTGCAATGGACAGCATCATTCCGGTAAAACCGCCAAAGGTGAACAGAATTACAAAAGCAATACTGAACAGCATTGGGGTCTCAAAGGTCAGAGAGCCGCGGTACATGGTGGTGATCCAGTTAAATACCTTCACACCTGTGGGCACTGCAATCAACATGGTGGCGTACATAAAGTACAGCTCGCCGGCGATTGGCATACCTACGGTAAACATATGGTGAGCCCATACTACAAACGACAGGAAGGCAATCGCGGCAGTGGCGTAAACCATTGACGAGTAGCCAAACAGCGGCTTGCGGCTGAAGGTCGGAATAATCTGCGAAACCACACCGAAGGCGGGCAGGATAATAATATATACCTCAGGGTGACCGAAGAACCAGAAAATATGCTGGAACAATACCGGGTCACCGCCACCGGCAGCGTCAAAGAAGCTGGTACCGAAGTTAATATCCATCAGCATCATGGTTACTGCGCCGGCCAGTACTGGCATTACTGCCACCAGCAAGAACGCGGTGATAACCCAGGTCCAGACGAACAGTGGCATTTTCATGTAAGTCATGCCAGGTGCGCGCATATTCATTACCGTGGCGATAATGTTAATGGAACCCATAATTGATGATGCACCCATAATATGCACACCAAAGATAAAGTAGTTCACTGTATCCGGTGCATAGGTGGTTGAGAGTGGTGCGTAGAATGTCCAACCGAAGTTAGGACCGCCGCCTTCCATAAACAATGTGGAAGTCAGAATCGCAAAAGCGAACGGTAGAATCCAGAAGCTCAGGTTATTCATGCGCGGCAATGCCATATCTGGCGCGCCGATCATCATCGGAATCAACCAGTTAGCCAGACCGACAAAGGCTGGCATAATCGCACCAAACACCATGACCAAACCATGCATGGTGGTCATCTGGTTAAAGAACTCAGGCTTAATCAGCTGCATACCTGGCTGAAAGAGTTCTGCGCGAATAATCATTGCGAATGCGCCGCCCATAATAAACATAGCAAAGCTGAACCAGAGGTACAGTGTGCCGATATCTTTATGGTTGGTGGTGAATACCCACCGGCTTATATATTTTCCCCAGCCATCAGCCAGAGTTGCGGGACCATGTGCCATATCAAATACTCCCTATTGGCCTTGTTTGTAATTGAGAACATCAATTGGCTGAGTTACGTCGCCAACATCGTTGCCCCATGCGTTGCGCTCGTAGTGCACGACCGCGGCAATATCAACTTCTGAAAGCTGATCAGCAAAAGACTGCATAGAGGTGCCAGCTACGCCATCGATCAGAACAGCGATATGACCCTCTTTTGCGCCCAGCGCAATTGGGCTATCTTTCAGCGCAGGGAAGACACCGGGAATACCGTTGCCGTCGCTCTGGTGACAGGCGGCACATGAACGCTCATAGACTTCTTCACCGCGAACCATAAGCTCGTCAAAGGTCCACTCTTTGCCAATAGTCGAGGCATATTCAGCAACTTCTGCTTTTTTGCCCGCTAGCCATTCGTTGTATTCAGCTTCTTCTTTTACCTCTACAACCACTGGCATAAAGGCATGGCCGATACCACAGAGCTCAGTACATTCACCTACATAGGTGCCTGGAACATCTGTTTTTGCCCAGGCCGCAGTAAACAGGCCGGGAACCGCATCGCGCTTAACACCGAAGTCGGGAACCCACCAGCTGTGGATTACGTCGTTACCGGTAATCAGGAAGCGTACTTTTTTGCCCGTTGGAATCACCAGAGGCTCCGTTACTTCACGGAGGTAGTGCTCGCCTTTGGGCGCGCGACCATAGATTTCATCTTGGGAAGTGCGCAGCTCACTCATATACTTAACGCCTTCGCCAATATATTCGTACTGCCACTTCCACTGATATCCTGTCACTTTAATATCAATGTCTGCATTTTCAGTGTCATACACTTTTAGCAGGGCAGTGGTTGCTGGGATCGCCATAACGATCAAAATCAATGCGGGAACAATGGTCCAGATCAATTCAACAACGTGATTCTCGTGGAAGTTTGCCGCTACGGCTCCACGCGACTTGCGGTGGGCATACATAACGTAAAACATAAAGCCAAATACGGCAATGCCGATCACCGTACAGATCCACATCATAATCATGTGAATATCGTAGGCTGCTTGACTGACTTCGGTCACTCCCTGAGGCATATTGAGCTGCCGCGTCGCGCTCTCCGCGCTTACGTTGCCTGCCATTGCTAGTGCAATAACTGGGCTCAGCAGTCCCAAGAAAAGTGCTTGCGCTCTTTTCAACATCGCTTGTTTCTCCGTGGTAAATTAGGAATTAAAGCTCTTCCTCTGTATGGACGCCCTAATAAATCAAATGAGCGCTTTAAAATGCGCCGCGAGTGTAGCAAAAGACAGTACTGATCTCTAGCGTGAAAGTAGCCAAATTAACCTATGTGGGGCATTAATTTTTGTGTCCGACGGGTCAGAACCACAAACTTTCTGTCGCCGCGCCTAAAATCTGCTAAATTTAACGGTAGGCGCGTTTGGTTGGAGAGAGTATCGTCCCAGAGTATAACGGCTGAGACCTGCCAACGGATCACATAATAAAGGTGAAAGAGAGCCCCGTATGCTGCCACTTTCAGCACAGACCAGTGAGTTTTTAGTCGCTTATTTAAATGAGCGAGTAAAACACCTGCACCATTCCATAAATCTGCGTGAGAATGACGGCACTGCAGCATTGGCGTCGTTTATTGAGCGCTATGTGGAGCTGGTGCCAGACTTTATCCGCGCTTTTGAAGATTTTCTCAGCATGGCGGATGTTGCCGGCGAGATAGCTCGACAGGTGGTCACCGCCAAAGAGTTTCTAGACGCACCAGTTGAGCTGGTGTCCAGCGAAGAGAGCCTGGAAGCCCATATGTATCAGGCCTATCTGGCCCATCGACTGCTAGAAGAGCTCAACGATGTACTCAATGCCAGCTATCACTGCCCAGTCATTCCTGTAGATATGACCCGCTCCAACCTGATTGTCCATCATATTATTGGCGAGCCTTTCGCCAATCAGATTGATGGCGCCATACAGTTACTCAACGACAAGCTAATTGTGGCGATTAATGCCGATGGGGTCATGCAGACCAAGCTCAAGAGCTATGCTGGCACACTCAGCAATGACCCAATTACCCGCTACCCCTGCCTTACCGACTCTTCCAATATTCGCCTGCTATTCAAAAGCCAAAATAGTCGCGTACGCCTGCACTGAGGGTACAGGAGCGGCGCCTATTCCAAGAGGGGGGTTAGCTACTGAGCTTTTGGGTCGACTAGCCTTACGGGCTGAGTCTGGTTAGCAATCTCAGCGGCATCCGTGTTAACTCTTGTCTGCAATTCTCGCGGCGTCGATGCCAGGCGCATCTCATCTTTAAAACCACAGCTCACGCACTCGCGATAGTTAACTCCGCCCTCTGTATAGGCTTGAATCTTGTCCATCTCGGCACATTTGGGGCAAGTCACCCCTGCAATAAATTGTTTTTTAGTTGTAAAAGCCATGGATAGTTCACCACAATAGGACCCCTATTATAGAGGACATCTTTGACTATGGATCACTCAATTCGCTCTCACCGCGGCATTTCTCCCCAGCTGGGTCAGCGGGTCTATGTAGACCCCGCAGCTACTGTGATTGGCAATGTCAGCCTGGGTGATGACGCCTCGGTATGGCCCGGGGCCGTGATTCGCGGCGATATGCACCGCATTGTGGTGGGCGCCAGATCCAATGTTCAGGACAATGCCGTGCTGCATATTACCCACGCTTCTGACTTCAATCCCGATGGCTGGCCCCTGACGATTGGCGATGATGTGGTGATAGGCCACCGCGCCGTGCTGCACGGCTGTACCCTGGGTAACCGCATACTGGTGGGCAATGGCGCCATAGTTAACGATGGGGCAGTGATTGAGGACGAGGTGATTATTGGTGCAGGCTGCATGGTGCCGCCTGGTAAGACTTTGGAAACAGGCTATGTCTATGTGGGCAACCCCTGTAAACAGATGCGAGCCCTATCTGACAGCGAGACGCAGTTTTTTACCTATTCCCCTGCCAACTACGTCAAGTTAAAAGACCAGTATCTGGCAGAAATACAGGCGCAAGACTAAGTTTTGCTGTTGGCCTCTGCCACCAGTTTAAGGCGCAGAGCGTCCAGTACCTGATAGGTTTTAGGTCTGATGCCACGCCACAGGTAAAATGACTCCGCAGCCTGCTCAACCAACATACCCAGGCCGTCTGAGGCCCGCGCGCCGCGCTGGCGAGCCCAGCTCATAAAGGGGGTGGGGGCCGCGCTGTACATCATGTCGTAACATGCCGCTGTATCAGTCCCAGAGCTTGGCGCCAACAGACTATCTGGCAGTGGCGGCATGCCACCCTGCAGGCTGGCGCTGGTGCCATTAATAATCAGATCAAATTCCTGACCGTCGAGCATATCTAGGCCACAGCCCAGCAAATAGCCCAGCTCAGCAAAACCCTTGGCCAGTTGCAGGGCCTTATCGACACTGCGATTAGCAATCACCACATGCTGGGGCTGCTCAGCGAGCAAAGGCTCGAGTACACCGCGTACGGCGCCTCCGGCACCCAGAATCAACACTCGCTTGGCGCGAATATCCCAGTTGAGGTTTTTGGTGATATCTCTGATCAGGCCCAGGCCATCTGTGGTATCCCCCAGAATGGTGCCGTCCTCTTGCAGCGCAAGGGTATTTACAGCGCCGGCGCGGCGCGCTCTGGGGCTGATGCGGGAGCCGTAGCCATAGGCATCCTGTTTAAAGGGCATGGTGATATTGAGGCCCTTGCCACCGGCCTGGAAAAATTGGTCTGCCGCTGCGGTAAAACTATCAATGTCCACCAATTGCCGGCTGTATTCCATAGCCTGCAATGTCTGCACGGCAAAGGCTCGGTGAATCTCTGGCGATTTGCTCTGGGCAATGGGGTTGCCAAAAACAGCATATTGATCAGTCATGGTTACACCCAATCTCGGCGCAGCAGATACTTTTCATAGAGTTCAGCCTCGGCGCTGTCTGTCTCAGGCTGCCAGTTGTATTCCCAGCGCACCAGTGGTGGCAGTGACATTAGTATAGACTCTGTGCGGCCGCCAGTTTGCAGGCCAAACAATGTGCCTCGATCATGGACCAGATTAAACTCTACATAGCGGCCCCGACGATAGAGCTGGAAACTGCGTTCGCGGTCGCCGTAAACCATATCTCGGCGGCGCTGCACAATAGGCAAATAGGCCTGGGTAAAGCTATCGCCAACACTGCGCATAAAGGCAAAGCTCTGCTCAAAGCCAAGCTCGTTAAAATCATCAAAAAATAGCCCGCCAACACCTCGCGGCTCATCGCGATGTTTTAAATAAAAATAGTCATCACACCAGCGCTTAAATCTTGGGTAGAGCTGCTCAGAAAAACCGTCACAGGCCTGCTTGGCAGTGCTGTGCCAGTGAACGCAGTCTTGGTCATTGCCATAGTAAGGAGTCAGGTCATAGCCGCCACCGAACCACCACACTGGGTCTGCATCAGGTTTTTCGGCAATAAAGAAGCGCACATTGGCATGGGAGGTCGGCACATAGGGGTTGTTGGGGTGAATAACCAGAGAAACACCCATGGCTTCGAAGCTGCGGCCTGCCAACTCTCTGCGGTTCTGGGTTGCCGACGCTGGCATCTGATCACCAAATACATGGGAGAAGTTAACGCCAGCTTTTTCGATAAGCGGCCCGTCAACGACCACGCGACTGCGGCCTCCGCCGCCCTCTTCACGCACCCAGCTGTCTTCCTGCCATTGGGCACCATCCTCTGCCTGCAGCTCAGCACAGATGCTATCCTGCAGCCCAAGCAGATAAGTCTTCACCAAATTTTTATCGATTTGTTCCATATTATCCCGGCCGCACAATCTGTCCGCTGATTAAATCTCTAATTTCGCTGGCATTGCTACCACCCCCAAGGGAGCCCTGGATCTGAAAATCAATGCCGTCGCCAAAGTAGCTCTTCACTTTATCCCCAGTGGTAGCCGCAGGCAAACCCTGCGGGTTAGCAGAGGTGGATACCACGGGACCGGCAAAAGCTCTGCAGAGTGCAGCGGCAATAGGGTGGCTGGTGACTCGCAGGGCCAGAGTGCTGTGTTCGCCTCGAATCCATTCTGGGGCAGCGCCGTTATCAGGCACCAACCAGGTTGTGGGCTTGGCGCAAACCGAGTCAAAACGCTGCAGATGATCTCTATCAAGACCTTGCAAAAACGGTGCAAAACTCTCAGAGGAATCGGCAATTAAAATTAAGCCTTTGCTGACGGAGCGGCCTTTAAGTTGAAGGATTTTTTCAACTGCTGCCTGAGAGGAGGGGTCGCAGCCCAGCCCCCATACAGCCTCAGTGGGATAGGCAACCACCCCACCCCCCTGCAATTTGTCTGCAGCAGAGTGGATTGAAGGGTGGTTGTCCCAGTCGATCACAGTTGATCAGCTATTGTTAAGCTTTTCCTGCAATGCCGCGTCTTTGGCGATAATCGCCGCAGCATTTGCCGCGCGCTCAGCCACCAGCTTTTGATGCATTTCAGCGTCAGAAGTACCAATGATTTGGGCCGCCAGATAGGCTGCATTTTTAGCTCCAGCTTTTCCAATAGCCACAGTTGCCACTGGAATACCGCCAGGCATCTGCACTGTGGATAACAGCGCATCCAAACCATCGAGTGAGCCATTGATTGGCACGCCAATCACAGGCTTCAGAGTGGTCGCGGACACAGCTCCAGCCAAATGAGCAGCCATACCTGCTGCACAGATAAAGGCCGCACAGCCGCGGGCATCTGCATCAGTCACAAAGTTATGGGTAGCTTCAGGAGTTCTGTGTGCCGATGTTACCTTCACTTCGAAGGGAATATCGAACTTTTTAAGTATTTCAAAACTGGCTTCCATTACCGGCAAATCGGAGTCGGAGCCCATCAAAATTGCTACAAAGGGTTTGCTCATTTTAAGTCACCATAGTCAGAAACCGCGCAGGCTACCGGAAGTTTAGGTCCTGTGCAACCGTCGGTCCTAGAACAGACGCTGGTATAAGCCGTCACTGTTGGAGATTACGCCTTTTAACTCCAGAGAGATTAATAACTGAGAGAGTTTTTCTGCCGGAAACTGGCCGCCTAGACTATCTCGGTCAGTGGCCTCATAGCCAAGCTGGTTTAACAGCTGGGTTTCCTCAGCATCAAGCATAACATTGCTTTCGGCTATTGAGCTTGAGTGGGGCAGTGAGGCCTGAAGGCCTGCCAGTGGTCCGGTTAACTCGACCACTATATCCGCTGCAGTCTCTACCAGGGTTGCACCCTGTTTAATCAACCAGTGACAACCTCGGCTCTGGGGATTGTGAATAGAGCCTGGAATCGCAAAGACCTCGCGATCCTGCTCCATGGCATAGCGCGCCGTGATTAGAGAGCCACTTTTTACTGCGGCCTCAACCACCAGCACCCCCAAGCTCAACCCACTGATAATTCGATTGCGCTGAGGAAACCGGGCAGCAACAGGTTCAGAGCCCGGCGCAAATTCAGTGATCAGGGCGCCATCGGCCTGCAGTATCTGCTCAGCCAGCTGCCGATGGCGATAGGGGTATATCTGATCTATACCAGTAGCCATAACTGCAATAGTGCTGCCGGCTTGGGGCGATGCGAGCAGAGCACCAAGGTGGGCTGCGCCATCAATACCCACAGCCAAGCCACTGGTGATGGTAAAGCCAGCCTCAGCTAAATATTGTGCCCATTTGCCTGCATTGGTCTCTCCGCCCCTAGTCATGCGCCGACTGCCAACTATGGCTATTTGCGGCAAGTGCAGGCGGTCGCTATTGCCTAGCACATAGAGCACTGGTGGCGGTCTTTGGATCTGCTTAAGTTGCGGTGGATAATCTGTACAACTGATAGGTATAACTTTAGCGCCGCTATTTTCAACCTGCTGCTGCAGTAATTCCAGCTCAGGCTGCCAATGGCGCCGGTGATATTGCGCCCGAATAGCAACAACTTTAGTACAGGCTGCGGAGCTGGTAAAAATTCCCCTGTAGCTGCCATATTTAGCCAGAAGATCAGCCTGCAGATGGTGAGAAAATCCCTCAATTAACTGAGACACCAGCGCAAAATGGCACTCCTCGCGGTATTGCGACTCTGATTCTGCGACGGACACGAGATTGATAGACTAAAGATCAGGGGTTGCGTGCTAGGTCGCCGAGATCAAGCTGCCGATCTGCCACTAGAACCAGGCCATAACTCATTTTCTGGTAGGTTCTGAACACCATTAACAGGCCTATGCGCTCGTCTGGAAGGCGGACCTGCTGTTTGGTGACCTGGTCCTTAACTATTTCACCAGTTTTATAAATGGCTAGGGTATCGCCGGCTCGCAGGCCATCGCGATCCCCGCGATTGACTGCCACCACATCCAGCGCACCGGCATTGCGCACTCCGCCCTCTACACTGATAACCACAGCATCGATCTCTCTGTCGGGCGCTCGGGGGTAAAATATCGAAGGTAATAGGCTATCCTCATAGCCTAATAATCGATCTTTGGCTCTTATTTCACCCTCGGCATATAACGCACCCAATGTGGCAATATCCCGATTGACCGTTTTTACCTGAGCTCTGCCTACAGACTGGGCGCGAACCCCTAGCAGCTCACCGCTTAATGGGTCTAGGTAGGGAGCGCCCCGGCGGTAGATGCCATAGTTCAAAGGCTGATTGGTAAAGTCACCACGGGCATAAAAGTCATCTCCCAAGCCAACCAACAACCGACGCTCATAGCCTCCCAGCACATAGGGGGCGGACTGCAGCTCGCTATTGCTGGTTAGACGATTTTTCGACAGAAAATTTTCAATGGTTTCTAAGGGCAGGGCGGGTATTGGGGCCCTGTGATCCTCTATCCGTATTTGCGGTGAGCGCTTTTCTTCGCGGTTGCGGCTGAGCATTAGTTTAGGGCGGCCATCAATATAAACCAAACTGACAATGTCCCCGGGGTAGATAAGATGTGGATTGGCTATCTGTTGATTGGCATGCCATATCTCTGGCCACTTCCAGGGATCGCGAAGAAACAGAGCTGAGATATCCCACAATGTATCTCCGGCAATGACTTCGTATTGCTCAGGCACAGTTTCATTGAGGAGGAGCTGTGGGTCGTCTTTAGCGTTGCCTGCTTGCACCGTGGCAACCGTACCCCAGAGCATTAGAATAATGCCGAGTAGTGCTTTTTTCATCTGTTCGAGTCCTTTCCCTGCACCGCGTTAGTGTATAATTACTCCCTGAGTCACCCAAGGTCTTGAAATCAGTGACTAGTTAACTTTATGTTAGCAGTGCTTTTAACTTATTTTTTAGAAATTCATCACATTCGCTATGGCTAAATTAAACATTCTTGAATACCCCCACCCCCGACTGCGCATCAAAGCAGAGCCAGTCGTCGAAGTTGACGAGCGTATTTCCCAGCTGGTTGACGATATGTTTGAGACCATGGAAGAGGCTAAGGGTATCGGCTTGGCCGCATCTCAGGTGGATGTTCATGAAAGAGTGATTGTGATGGATATCTCTGATGACAAGGATGAGCCCCGAGTCTACATTAACCCTGAGATTGAGGTGCTTGAGCCAGGCACTCAACCGTACGATGAAGGCTGTCTGTCAGTGCCAGGTTTTTATGAGGTAGTAGATCGCCCGGCCCACGTCATGATTCGCGCACTGGATCGCGAAGGCAACCCCTTTGAAGAAGAGGCTGTTGGCCTTTTGGCGGTATGTATCCAACATGAAATCGATCATCTTGAGGGTAAATTATTTGTCGATTATCTGTCGCCACTAAAGCGCGACCGCATTCGCAAAAAACTTAAAAAACAACGGGCATAGGTAACACAGATTGAAGATTATCTTCGCCGGTACCCCAGATTTTGCCGCCACACATCTTCAAGCGCTTATCAATGATGGCCGTCATTCTATTGTCGCCGTTTATACCCAACCTGATCGCCCCGCTGGTCGAGGCAAAAAACTCAGCGCCAGTCCAGTTAAGCTATTGGCCCAGCAACAGGGCCTGCCAGTTTGTCAGCCGGACTCATTAAAACCTCCGGAACAGCAGTCACTGCTGGCGGAGTTTGGCGCAGATATTATGGTGGTTGTGGCCTATGGCCTGATTCTGCCGCAAACGGTTCTGGATATTCCCCGCCTCGGCTGTATCAATGTGCACGGCTCTATCCTACCCCGCTGGCGCGGTGCAGCACCCATCCAGAGAGCGGTTGAAGCCGGCGACGCAGAATCGGGGGTGACCATTATGCAAATGGATGCCGGACTGGATACCGGTGCAATGCTAAGCATCAGCCGCTGCCCAATTGACCCCGACGAAACCAGTGGCTCCCTCTACAACAAGTTAGCTGAGCTGGGCACCGCAGCGCTGTTGGATGACCTGGGCAGACTGGAAAAGGGCACTGCGGTCGCTGTGATCCAGGATCACAGCCAGAGCACCTATGCCAACAAAATTGATAAAACAGAAGCACTGATCGACTGGTCGGCAGAGGCGGCAACCATTGGCCGCCGCGTTCGCGCATTTAATCCCTTTCCCGCTGCATACACATTGATCCAGGGTCAACGCCTCAAGGTTTGGGCCGGCCTTGCAGATTCCACTGCGGCAACGGGCAAAGCAGGACAAATTATTGAATCCAATAACAGCGGGTTACTGGTAGCCTGCGGGCAGGGTCACTTGCTACTGACCGAAATTCAACTTGCCGGGAAATCGAGAATGCCGGTATCCGAAATTTTAAAATCCCGTGCTGAGCTCTTTGCTGTTGGCCAACAGCTGGGCAATTAATTTATGAATGTTCGCGCTGCAGCTGCAGAGGTTATTGCCAAAGTGCTGCGCGGACAATCCCTGTCGGCCCTGTTACCAGACTACAGCGATCGAGTAGACGAAAAAGACCGCGCGCTTTTAAAGCAGATGTGTTTTGGCACCATGCGCTGGTATCCACAGATCGCTATTTTGCTTAAAGAGCTGCTGACCAAGCCACTGCGCGATAAAGACTTGGAGATTCAGGGGCTGCTGGCCTGCGGCCTCTATCAGTTGATGTATATGCGCATCGCCGAGCATGCGGTCATCAATGAAACCGTCTCAGCCAGTCACAAACTCAACCGCCGTTGGGCCAAGGGCCTGGTTAACGCAGTGCTGCGCAATTTCCAGCGGCAGCGACAGCAGCTGGTTGATCAGCAAGAAAATAATCAGGTATTCCAAGCCGCCCACCCAAAATGGCTGCTAAACCATATCCGTGACGCCTGGGGCCCAGAATTAGCCGAACAGATTATTGCCGCCAATAATCAGCAGGCGCCTATGATGCTGCGGATAAACCGACTGCGCACCTGCCGAGAGGATTATTTGGCACAGCTGGCCGCCGCAGAGATTAACTGCGCAGCGGCCAGCTATAGCGCTGAGGGAATACTGCTCACTGAACCCAGGGATGTTTCTCTGCTTCCAGAATTCGCCAATGGCTATGTGAGTGTGCAAGATGAGGCTGCGCAACTCGCGGCTCCTCTTCTGATGCTGGAGCCAGGCCAGACTGTACTAGATGCCTGCTGTGCTCCGGGGGGCAAGACCTGTCATATTCTGGAGAGCCAGCCTGATCTGGCCCGAGTGGTGGCTGTGGATCTTGAGCCACGCCGCCTGGCCCGAGTTGAGGAAAACCTGCAGCGCCTGGGCCTCGGCGCTGAAATTATTGCCGCCGATGCCGGCGATTTGCAGCACTGGTGGGATAGTCAGCCCTTCGACCGCATACTGATCGATGCGCCCTGTTCAGCCTCTGGTGTTATTCGTCGCCATCCGGATATCAAAATACTGCGTAAACCCGCGGATATTGCTAAGCTAGCAGCCATCCAGCTGCAACTGGTCAACCAGCTGTGGCACGCTTTGAGCGAAGGGGGCATTTTGCTGTACGCAACCTGCTCTGTATTGCCTGATGAAAATGACCAGGTGATCGGGCAGTTTTTGGCAACCAATGCCAATGCCTCAGTGCTGAACATTGATGCTGATTGGGGAATAAAAACAGATTACGGGCGGCAATTATTTCCCAAGATCAATGGCAACGATGGGTTTTATTACTCGCGGCTGCAAAAAGCAGCTGACAACAACTCGGAATGACCATGAAAATAGTAATAGTAGGCGCCGGACAGGTTGGCGCCACACTGGCAGAGAACCTGGCCCGAGAATACAACGATATTACAGTTGTCGATATTAACGACAATGCCTTGCGCGCCCTGCAGGATCGCCTGGATATACGCACCGTGCCCGGCACTGGCTGCTACCCAGATGTGCTGGTGCAAGCTGGCATCGAGGATGCCGATATGCTGGTGGCAGTGACCAACAGCGATGAGATTAATATTATCGCCTGCCAGGTTGCCTACTCGTTATTCCACACACCCACTAAGATTGCTCGAGTTCGCGCACCCAACTACACCAACCCGAAATATAAAAAGCTGCTGTTTAACGACAAGCATATGCCTGTGGATGTGATGATTACCCCCGAGCAGGTGGTGACAGATTACATTCGCAAACTGGTTGAACAGCCCGGGGCGCTTCAGGTCTTGGACTTTGCCGATGGCATTATTCAACTGGTGGGTTTGCGGGCAGTTAAAGACAGTCCTCTGGTGGGTCAGGAGTTGCGTACCTTAAAAGAGCATATGCCCAATGTGGATGCGCGAGTGGCGGCGATCTACCGCAAAGACCGGGCAATATTCCCCGAGGGGGATACGGTGATTGAAGATGGCGATGAGGTATTCTTTATTGCCGCCAAGAAAAATATCCGCAAGGTAATGGGTGAGCTGCGCCGACTGGAGAAACCCTACCATCGCCTGGTGATCGCCGGGGGCGGCAATATTGGCTTCCGCCTGACCAAGGCTCTGGAGGACGATTACAATATTAAAATTATTGAGTACTCAGATAAGCGCGCAGCCTATCTCTCAGAAAAGCTCAACAGGGCGGTGGTATTAAAGGGATCGGCCACTGACCAAGAATTATTGCTGGATGAAAATATTGATAAGACCGATGTCTTTCTCGCCCTGACCAATGACGATGAAGTCAATATTATGGCCTCGTTGCTGGCTAAACGGCTGGGTGCTAAAAAGGTAATGACATTGATTTCCAATCCAGTCTACGCCGACCTAATGCAGGGTGGTGGGATCGATATTGCTATATCGCCACAGCAGGCCACCACCAGCTCTCTACTGGCCCATGTGCGCAGGGGAGATACCGTAAGCGTGCACTCACTTAGGCGTGGGGCTGCAGAAGCACTTGAGATTGTTGTCCATGGCGACAAAAAAAGCTCCAAGGTTGTGGGCCGCGCTATTGGCGATATTAAATCTCCGCCAGGCGCCACGCTGGCTGCTCTGGTGCGCAATGGTGAGGTGCTGGTTGCCCATCACGACACAGTTATTGAAGCCGAAGACCATGTAATTGTCTTTGTGGTGGATAAAGAAAATACCAAAGCCGTGGAAAAATTATTCGCGGTTAATTTTAGCTTCTTCTAGGTTAACAATTGATATGCATTTAGCGGTTACAGCTAGGGTACTGGGATTTTTGCTGATGATCTTCAGCCTGACCATGTTGACGCCCATTATCGTAGCCTGGATCTATGGCGAGCAAACGTCGCAGACCTTCCTCAGCGCCTTTGCCATTACGTTGTTGGTAGGGCTGCTGTTCTGGTTTCCTGCTAAAAATAAAAAGGGAGAGCTGCGTACCCGGGATGGCTTTATTGTCACGGTGTTTTTCTGGTTAGTACTAAGTACCTTTGGTGCTCTGCCGCTAATGCTCTCAGAGGCCCCCAATCTAAGTTTTATGGATGCTCTGTTTGAATCGATTTCCGGTTTGACCACCACTGGGGCTACGGTGATTTCTGGTCTCGACGATCTGCCCAAGTCCATTCTCTACTATCGCCAGCAGCTGCAGTGGTTGGGTGGTATTGGTATTGTGGTTATTGCCGTCGCCATTCTGCCTATGCTGGGTGTGGGGGGCATGCAGATCTACCGCACCGAAACACCAGGGCCCATGAAAGATGCCAAGCTGACCCCGCGAATTACCGAAACTGCCAATGTGCTGTTTAAAATCTATCTCGGTTTAACCAGCATCTGCGCACTGGCCTACTGGATGGCGGGTATGAATGGTTTTGATGCCATTAGTCACAGCTTTTCTACGGTCGCCATAGGCGGATTTTCTACCCATGATGCCAGTATTGGATTTTTTGACAGTGGCGCAATTATGGCTATCTGTTCATTCTTTATGGTGGTCTCAGGCCTAAACTTTGCCCTGCATTATCATGTGCTGCACAACCGCAAACTGGGTTACTACTGGGCAGACCCCGAAGCCAGAATGTATATCTATCTATTGCTGGTGGGTGCGATTATCACCTGTCTGTATCTGTATTACAGCGGCACCTATGACTGGAGCCAGAGCTTCAGCCAGGGCACATTCCAGCTTATCTCTATCATGACCACCACTGGGTTTGCCACCACAGAATTTAACGCCTGGCCCACTTTTTTGCCCTTTTTTCTGTTGTTTCTGTCGTTCTTTGGCGCCTGTGCCGGCTCTACTGGTGGCGGGATTAAAATCGGACGCATGCTGATTTTGGCTCAGCAGGGTATTAGAGAGATCTACAGGTTGGTGCACCCCAATGCGCTGCTGCCTATCAAGATTCGCAACCGCAAAATTCCAGAGCGCGTTGCCGATGCCATTTGGGCCTTTGTGGGCGTCTATCTGGCGATTTTTTATCTGATGGTGCTGTTGCTACTGGCCTCGGGACTGGACTATGTGACGGCCTGGTCAGCGACCGCGGCGGCACTAAATAATCTTGGCCCAGGCCTTGGAGCTGTAGCCACCAACTATGCAGATATTGGTAGCTTTGCCAAGTGGGTGCTCTGCTGGGGCATGCTGCTGGGCCGCCTGGAAATATTTACCCTGCTGGTATTGTTTACACCAACGTTCTGGAAAAATTAGTTAAGCCTGCCCCTAAAGATTCTGCTTATAGGGCTCTGATTAAAGAGCTCTGATCAATCAGGCTGCGTTGGGATCCCATTTCAGCTGGTGCTCAATGGCCGCAATCATCATGCCAGCCACATCTTTCTCAGTCGCTGATTCTATGCCTTCAAGTCCGGGTGAAGAATTGACCTCCAATAGCAGGGGCCCTGTCTTGGAGCGAATAAGGTCGACACCAGCCACAGCTAGACCCATAGCCTTTGCAGCCTTTATCGCCAGGCGCCGTTCTTCTGGGCTGGGACGCACAACAGATGCACTGCCGCCCTGATGAATATTGGCACGGAATTCGCCTGGTGCAGCTGTCCTTTGTATCGCTGCCTTAACCTTGCCGTTAATAACAAATAACCGCAGGTCTTTGCCGCCGGCTTCTTTAACAAATTCCTGCACCAGTAAATTTGCTTTTACTGCCTTAAAGGCATTGATCACACTCTGGGCAGCTTTTTTTGTCTCCGCCAACACAACACCTCGACCCTGGCTACCCTCAAGCAGTTTAACAATCAATGGCGCACCGCCGACCATATCAATCAGCTCGTTGGTATCAATGGGAGAATTGGCAAATCCTGTAAGAGGAATATCCAGGCCGCTCTTAATCAGCAGTTGCAGGGAAAACAATTTATCTCGCGACTGGCTGATGGCCAGTGAACTATTCTGTACATAGACGCCCATGCTTTCAAACTGTCGGGTCAGAGCACAGCCATAAAATGTGGCGCTGGGGCGGATGCGCGGAATTACCGCATCCAACCCATTGACTATATGCCCGCCGCGGTAGTGCACCTCTGGCATCTCATCATCGAGCTTCATATAACAGTCTTTGATATTGTAGAACACCATTTCGTGGCCGCGCTCTTCGCCGGCCTCCATAATGCGCTGATTGCTATAGAGGTCTGGGTTGCTGGCCAGTACTGCTATTTTTAATCCGTTATTGGCACTGGTGGTAATGCCATACATATCGCGCAATTCCAGGTCAGAGATTCGACCCAGGTTCATACTGGCCGCTGGATCTACCAGTATGCGACCAGTCATTGCCTCACGGCCAAGAAGCATGCGATAGCCCATGCTGTCGCGATTACTTAAGGTGAGTTCAATATCCCATACCTGGTCACCCAGGCGCATGGGCACTTTAATCACATAGCGTTTCTCGCTGGCACCGCTGGTATTTTTAACCATACGCCGGTCAACCACAGGCGCTTCACAGCGCAGAGAAACTTTGCGATTATTTTGCAGGGGATGCACATCAAAGGAGACCCAGGCCGCAGTGCCGCGCTTAAACGCATGAATATTAAAGGCGTGAACTACGGAGGTTTTGGCTCCCGAATCTACCCGCATTTTAATCGCAGGAATACCTAACTGAGGTAGGGCGCACCATTCCTCACTGCCAATAATTATTTTTTCTGATGCCGCTGTGTCCATGTTTTTACCTTTGCTTTAATCCGCAATATTATTGTTTTCGCGCTTGGTAATAAGCCTCTTCGGAAATACCATGGTAGGCAGTGGCCTGCTTCTGGAATGCCTTAACAGATTCGGCAATACGTCGAGACAGCTCATCTTCCTCCGCTAATTCCTCCAGCACCTCGGCAGACAGTCTGCGCAATTCTGCGATAACATCATCAGGTAACTTTCTGACGTCCACTCCATGGGTCTCGACCAGTTCTACCAATGCGGTGTTATTGCGCGCGGTATATTCATCGAGCATATCCTGATTAACGGCTCGCGCAGCACTTTCAACAATGGCCTGCAAATCTGCAGGCAGCGAGGCCAGTGCCTGTTTATTGACAATCAATTCTAAAATTGGGCCCGGCTCGTGCCAGCCTGGATAGTAATAGTATTTAGCTACCTGATGGAAACCAAAAGCCAGATCATTGTAGGGCCCAACCCATTCAGTGGCATCAATCACACCTGTCTGCATAGAGGTATAAAGCTCACCCCCCGGCATGGTGACAGACACCCCACCGGCGCGGGTGATTACATCACCGCCCAGTCCTGGGATGCGCATTTTTAACCCTTTGATATCTTGCATGGAATTAATTTCGCGGTTAAACCACCCGGCCATTTGCACGCCTGTACTGCCGCCCGCAAAGGGCACCAAATTAAAGGGCTCGTAGAGCTCGCGCCAGAGTTCCAGACCGCCGCCATAGTGCAACCAGCCATTCATCTCCTGGGCATTTAAGCCAAAAGGCACAGAGGTAAAAAATCCGGTCGCCTTGGCTTTACCTGTCCAGTAATAGGCCGCGCCATGGCCCATTTCTGCGGTGCCCTGACTCACAGCGTCAAAGACTTCAAATGCTGGGACAAGCTGCCCTGCACCAAATACTTTTATACTGAGTCGGCCAGCGCTCATAGCCTCAACACGGCGAGCAAAATTTTCTGGTGCTGTGCCCAGGCCAGGATAATTTTTTGGCCAGGTAGTGACCAGTTTCCACTCGAATGTCTGCTGCTTTTCAGCAGCACTCTGGCTGCTATCTGAGGCCTGTTGACCGCAACCTATTAACAGTAGAGACAGTAACGCAATAAATCCAATACGCATTTTTTCACCTTGCTATAAACAACTTTTTATTTTTATATGGCAGCCAAGTTTGCCGACGCCAAGATTAATATTTTGGTACCCACTTCTTCAAAACTGACATGAACTCTAGCTCGGGGGCCATTGCCCTCAAAATTTAAAATAACGCCCTCGCCATAAACATTGTGCATAATTTGCTGACCCAGACTAAAACCCGTGGCCTGGCCCTGGTCGCTCTGAATAGCCCCTGCAGCATAACTGGTGGGCCGGGCAATATTATTTTGCAGGCGAACTTCTTCAATCACATCGCTTGGAATATCCCGCACAAAACGCGAGACAGAATTAAAGGTTTCATTGCCGTAGATAGAGCGACTCTCTGCAAAAGTAAGATAGAGTTTTTCCATTGCTCTGGTAATACCTACATAGGCGAGACGACGCTCTTCTTCTAAACGGCCAGGCTCATCTAATGACATTTTATGGGGGAACAAATTTTCTTCCATACCCGCTAGAAACACTAACGGAAATTCCAAACCTTTGGCGCTGTGCAATGTCATTAGCTGAACTGCATCCTGATCTTCATCGGCCTGGCGGTCACCGGCATCCAAGGCGACCTGATCAAGAAACTGCGGCAGTACCGGCAGGTCGTTATCCTCGGCCTCAAAATTGCGGCAGGCATTAACCAGTTCCTCGAGGTTTTCTACTCGAGCCTGACCCCGCTCACCTTTTTCGCGCTTGTGCATTTCAACTAACCCGCTCTGCTGAATAGCGCTCTCAGCCTGCTCAAATAGTGGTAGCTCGTCCAGCTGCCCGCTCATCTCATTGATCAGTTCGATAAATACTGCCACTGCATTGGTAGCTCTGGCGGCCAGTCTTTTTTCCGCCACAATAGTCGAGGCCGCGGTCCATAGAGAACTGTTCTGCTCTCGGGAGAGTTCACGAATTAATTCTAGGGTGCGATCACCAATGCCTCTTGGAGGTACATTGACAATTCTCTCAAAGGCGACATCGTCGTGGCAGTTAAGCATCATGCGCAGATAGGAGAGGGCATTTTTAATTTCCAGGCGTTCATAGAAGCGCTGGCCACCATAGATACGATAGGGTATCTCAGCCTGTAAGAGCGCCGCTTCCAGTACCCGAGACTGGGCATTGGACCTATAGAGAATTGCGGAATCTTCCCGTCGATGACCTTCATTAACCCAGGTCTGCAGTCGGTCTGCAATGTAGCGAGCTTCGTCATGTTCGTTAAACGCAGCGTACAGCGCAATAGCTTCACCCTCGCCAGCATCTGTCCACAGGCTCTTACCCAACCGCCCGGCATTCTTGGATATAACCGCATTGGCCGCATTGAGAATATTGGAGGTAGAGCGATAATTTTGTTCTAATTTCACAGTGTGGGTATCAGCAAAATCACGTTCATAGCTGAGAATATTTTCGACTTTAGCGCCGCGCCAGCCATAGATTGACTGGTCGTCATCGCCAACCGCGGTTACCGCACTGGTCTTGCCCGCCAGTATGCGCAACCAGGCATATTGCACTGCGTTGGTGTCCTGAAATTCATCGACCAGAATCTGTTGGAAACGCTGCTGATAATGGTCCAGTACTTCGGGGTTGTGTTTCCAGAGCTCCAGCGCGCGCAACAATAGTTCGGCAAAATCTATCACCCCCAAGCGCTCGCAGGTGGCTTCATACTCGCGATAAATACGCAGCATGGTCGCCAAATAGGGGTCGCCTCCCTCCTGAAGATGGGCCGCGCGAAGACCCTCGTCTTTCTGACCATTGATCCACCACTGCGCCTGCTTGGGGGGCCAGCGCTGCTCATCCAGATCCATGGCGCGCATCACGCGCTTAACCAGTCGCAACTGATCATCAGAATCAAGAATTTGAAAATTCTCTGGCAAATTCACATCGCGCCAGTGGGCCTTTAACAAACGGTGCGCCAAACCATGGAAGGTGCCTACCCACATACCCCGCAGTGACATACCCAATAGCTGGTCAATACGCTCTCGCATTTCTCTTGAGGCTTTATTGGTAAATGTAACTGCCAATATGCTGTAGGGCGAGACCCCATCAACCTGAATTTTCCAGGCGATACGATGCACTAGCACGCGGGTTTTACCGCTGCCAGCTCCCGCCAGCACCAGCAGATGTTTCTTATCGCTGGTTACTGCTTCTTCTTGGGCAGAATTTAATTTATTGAGTATTGGGGTAACGTCCATAGGGCTGCATTCTAGCAACTTAGGGATCAAAAATACCTGACCACAACTATTTCTTTTCCGCTTTTTATTACTATTAAGCGTGGATAATAGAGGGTATATGGATTCAAACGCACTTTTTTTACTACAAAACTGGCAATCTTTAGGGTTTTCTTGTAAATTTTTTACACAAATGATTTTGGATATTCTATGAAACCCGCAGAACTCACTCAAACTATCAGCGACACTCTCCCGGAGCTGCGCAAGTCTGAGCGCAAGGTGGCCGACTTTGTACTCAGGAATCCGCTGCAGGTGATTCGGATGCGCATTGTTGATCTAGCCCAGGAGGCTGGGGTAAGCGAGCCCACAGTGGTGCGCTTTTGTCGAGCAGTGGGCTGTCGTGGCTTTCAGGATTTTAAACTGGCACTAGCACAACAGCTGGCCTCTAGCCCAAGCTATGGGCAGATAGCAGTCACTGACACGGACTCCACCCGCGAGTACACCCACAAGGTATTTGACTCCACTGTTGATACCTTATTGAAGGTTCGTGAAAGCCTAGTTATTGAGCGGCTGGATGCAGCTGTTGCGGCAATCTGTGCTGCCCAGCGGGTAGAGTTTTATGGCTTTGGTGCATCTGCTGCTGTTGCTTTTGATGCTCAGCATAAGTTTTTTCGCCTGCAAATTACCTCGGCTGCCTACTCTGACCCACATTTGCAGAATATGTCGGCAACCTCGCTGCATCCTGGTGATGTGGTGGTAGCCATATCTCAGTCGGGGCGTACCCAGGCATTGTTAGATTCTATGGAACTGGTTAAAAAAGCCGGCGCTATAGTGATTGCACTGGCGCCGAGCGGTTCGCCCATTGCGCGTAATGCCAGTATCGCTATTGAGATAGATGCCAAAGAGGATATACAGATCTACACCCCCCTATCATCAAGAATTGTTCACCTGGCGGTTATTGATGTGCTGGCAATTGGCGTAGCCCAGAAGAAAGGGCCTCAGCTCCAGGAGCATCTCCAGCAACTGCAAGAGGGCCTTCGCTCCCTGCGCAGCAACTGATTTATCTCCAGGCTTTTCGCCTTGGATTTTAACGAGCAATTTTGAACCCCTGCCATTTTTAGTCTAAGTTTAATCCAATAGTCTTTTATCTGAAAAGGTAATCCGTCGACTATTACTCGATTTGTTGTCAATGGTTACATTTAGTCAATACCTTAGGGAAACGGGCCTCTATGGCCTCCATTTATTTGTTAGGGAGAAACCGGATGTTAAACGAAGAGGGTAGTACTGAACTTGCTAAATCAACGGCGAAAATTTATTCCGTGCTTATTATAGGTGTGGAGATTGCTATAGCCGCCGCCGCTATTATATTTCTGGCGGCACTGGCCCCCGGCGCTGCCGCACTGCTAGTTTTAGGTGCCGCGGCACTGTTGTTAATTCTTGGTACGATAGCATTTCATGCGCTGACCTGCGCAATTAAAGCTCATTACGCAGCTAACCCAGCCGGTGCTGCAGCGGCTTATGGTTTTCCCACCTATGCCGAACTAAAAGCATCATGGCCCTGGGCGGTGCGACTGGTCGCTTGTTAAAGTAGGTACTGAGGCGGCCTCTTGAAAAGAGGCCGCCTCAGTTATTTTCAATCAACAGCCCTTCAGCCTGTGGTTGTGCTCTGCACTTAGGCTAGATTGAGTTCCTATCTATTATTTTTATTCTGTGGCCACTGATTATGCGAAAAGCTTGCAGTACGAAAGATCATACCCTTGATATCAAGGTAGTCTAAATAAATCTTCAACAGAACAATTTAGTTTGTTTGCAATTTTTAGGGCAAGAACGGTTGAGGGCACATAAATTCCATTTTCGATTGCATTGATGCTTTTCCTTGAAACTTCGGCACACTCTGATAGTTCTTGCTGAGTCAGGCCCGCAGACTTTCTCAGTTCTTCAAGGTTATTTAGCAGTTTTTTGTGATCTTTTCCCAAAACTATTTCTTTTCAAACTCTTCAACAGCATTGGTTAATTCTTCACCGGTGTTTGGATAAAGATATCCAGCAACCATGGTGCCTATACCTATGGCGCCTACCAAATATCCAACACCCACAAAGAAAGATCCCATAGCAACATAACCGAGAAGGTAGATGCCAACACCGACAAAAATCGTGATTACTCCCCCTCTGCGATAATCTATGGGTTGTTTTTTTCTTTCATCAAAGATACCTAATAGATCCTCAAGTTTAGCTGGGTCATTTAGGTGCTTTGATATCTCCAATATTGTTTTGTTCTTATCTTTGCTTTCTAAATATAACCAAATAAACACCGACACCGGAATAATGATCCCTGTAAGCATTCCTAAAATAGGTATTAAATTTTCCACAATGACTCCTTGTTAATATTTACAACAGACATTAGATCAAGATATGTAACGCAAAGTTATCATGAAACTAAAGGGAAGTAAAGGTTACATTGGCAGGATAAGCCAGGTCCTCATAACACAGTGAAAACTGATGATAAAGTTATGGGTTATCTGTTGTCTCTTGTCTCTTGATATAGGTTTGGTCGAGTTTCAATGCTGAACTCTGAAACTACAGTCTGGTGAACCACTCAACTGTAATGGAGTAGCAATTACTGAGCCTTATTTTTCATAGAATAAACTTAAAAAAGAACCAAAAAATAAGGCCCCACATAGTTGCATTAACAATAACGGATCTAATAAAACTGTTTGCATAGTATCTACTAATTTCTACTCGACAGTCACTGGGTGTTTTTGAACAGTGCATTACTCTTCTTTGTAATCCACTTCGAGAATTCCCTTTTGTTTCAAAGTCTTTGTTAATTTTTCCATACGAACTAATGTTATTACACCAGCCATTCCGAAAACAAACCCTATTACTGCTAAACCTTCCATCATTTCTCCTTTTTAAAGCACTGTTCGAAATTACTCTACCGTGGTCGACTGGGGTCAACCAGGGGG
>Ga0233438_10000157_pt1 | contig 94150 bp, 69 predicted proteins | sample SI_123_September_FD_182720 | JGI IMG/M metagenome (GOLD analysis project Ga0233438, IMG submission 182720) | Seawater microbial communities from Saanich Inlet, British Columbia, Canada - SI_123_September2016_10_MG | ecosystem: Environmental > Aquatic > Marine > Inlet | place: Canada: British... | reverse complement strand
TGGTACTTGGAAGCGGTAGAAAAATGGGTTTTGCACTGATTGATGTAAAATATTATTAAACCACTCAAAAATCAAAAAGCCTCAGAATTCTCTGAGGCCTTGATTTCACTGAGTCGGGATGACTGGACTCGAACCAGCGACCCCTTGCACCCCATGCAAGTGCGCTACCGGGCTGCGCCACATCCCGATGTTTTTATTGGTAAACCAATGAAATCCCGGTGTTGGGTTTGCATGGAAGCGGATCACCCTCGGGGACACCTTCGTAAGGGATGGTAAAAATACGGTTTTGTTTTTATTTTTATGATCTTAAATTGCTTTCTACCGAGATCCTCAAAAGGTTCCTAATGCTCTTAATTGTGGAATACCCATTTGGGCATAAAACCCAATGATTTCCATACCTTTGGCCGTTTGTCCATGTCAGAATACGTAAGATTTCCACAAGTGCTTACTGCTAAGCATCCTGCAAATGGAATATTTCAGTAGATTTGATATCCTTCAAAGTGGCTGGATCAAACTTAAATATCGCAATCGTCGCTCATTTAGCAGATAATAAGCACTCCTCGGTGAATGAACGGCCTTGGGTACAAACATTCACTAATAATTTGAAAATTCGTTTGACCCAGTTAACAGGAAAACCGGTAGACATTCAGGAAATCTACCCCCAAGAACTTTCTGGAGGAGCACAAATTTCCAAGGGCCAAGAATATCATGTCATACTGCCTGTGTATTCAAAGTGGTTTCTTCAATCTGAGGATTGTATTCGTGTAACCCAAGAAATCCAATCGAAATACGTTTCAAAACCTTCAAAGTGCCTTGCCTTGGTAAGAAGAAATATTGAATCATCTAGATTTCCCCTAGCTATTTCTTTAGATAATCAATTAGATTTTTGGTCTTGGAATGAAGAAACGGAGAAGGTAGAAGGTTTTAATCCCCATGACCCTGCTACAGAAAAGTTATTCTGGGCAAAATTAGATGATTGTGCTAATGACATCTATGCTTTCTGGATGCAAAATTTCCAGAAAAAAACGAAGTCAAAACAATCTTCAAATACAAATCAGTTAACGGTGTTTTTGGCTGAAAGCAGTGATGATATTTCTCCATATAGAGATTTATTAAAGCGTGAATTAATAGATAAAGGATTACGTGTATTGCCAGAAACAAAACTTCCCAATCAGCTTTCTGAGTTGAATGCAAGTCTATACAAAATGCTTTCTATCGCTGATTTTTCAATACATATACTCGGAAGTGAGTACGGTGAAATACCGGAGGGTTCAAATCGTTCGGTAGTAGAAATTCAGAATGACATATCTGAGGAGTTATTATCGGGAGATGGTAAACCGCGGTTTGTTTGGGTGCCTGAAGGATTAATTTCACAAGATGAACGACAACGTCTGCTTCTCGAGGATGCCCGAAGTTCTATGAGCAATATAGGCTCAGCTGAGGTTGTGGTGAGTGTGATAGAGGTGTTCAAAGGTGTTGTACAAGAGCAAACACAACGTCTACTATACGAGAAAGAAAAGGAACGTCAAAACGAGCAAATTGCAGGAGATAAGCCCTCCGTGTATATTGTTTGTGACTTTCATGATAAACAAGAGATTGATAAGTTGAGCTTAGAATTTAAAGCGGATAACTGTGAAGTTTTATTGTCAGCATTTGAAGAGAATGAAACCTTGCTGAGAAAGTCTCATATGGATAATTTGAAAAATTGCGACGCGGTATTGTTTTATTATAACCGGGCCAATGAAAAATGGTTAACCACGCGTATTTTAGAGACAAAAAGGATGAAAGCCTATGGGAGATCTAAAGAGTTATTTCATGCGGCAGTGGGTTTAGGTAAACTCAAGAAAAAAGAAAAATCTGCCCTTAATATTCAATCCTTACCAATGCTAGATTTCACCAAAGGTTATAAAAGTGAAGAAATAAACCAATGGGTACAGAACTGGAAACACATATCGTAGATTTATTTGAGGTTGCGAATCCGTTCCCAGGTCTTCGTTCATTTGAAGAGCACGAACATATGCTTTTCTTCGGCAGAGAGGAGCAGGTAGATGATTTAATAACCAAGCTGAGAAAAAATCGTTTTTTGGCGGTTATCGGTACAAGTGGTTCGGGTAAGTCATCGCTGGTAAAGTCCGGTTTATTACCCTCATTATATGGCGGCTTTATGGCCCAATCAGGGTCGAATTGGCAAACGGTCACATTTAGGCCAGGTGTAGATCCCATCGGGAATATGTCGAAAGCTTTGTGTGAATCGAATTATAACTATCTCGATGAATTGGGTGTTGATAATGTAGATTATTCCGATGTTATTGAGTCTGGTTTGAGGCGGAGCGATCGTGGGTTGGTTGATTTTTATCATCAAAATATGTCCCACCGAAAAGGCGACAACCTTTTAATTTTGGTTGACCAATTTGAAGAGTTATTTAGATTTTCTGATATAGAAAAATCAAAGCAAGATGGTTTTAGCGATGCGGTAGCATTTATTGAGCTTTTGTTAACTGCGTCTCGTCAATCCGATGTGCCGGTATATATTGTTTTCACAATGAGGAGTGATTTTCTTGGTGAATGCACTCGATTCAAGGGATTCCCTGAAGCCATTAATGATGGTCATTATTTGGTTCCGCGAATGAGTAGAGAACAAATCCGGGAAGTCATAGAAGGTCCAGTGAAAGTTGGTGGAGCTGAAATATCTCGTACCCTGGTTAATCGTATACTAAATGATTTAGGTGACAACCCTGATCAATTACCCATTTTGCAACATGCTTTGATGAGGGTTTGGGATTACTGGAGAGTTCAATCGCAGCAAACGGGCCCTCTAGACAACGAGCATTACGAGGCCATTGGTACATTAAAAGGGGCGCTTTCCCAGCATGCTGAAGAAGCATATTCTGAGTTAGAAGAAGACGAGAACCAAACTTCGCAAAATTTATGTAAGGCTATTTTTAAAACATTAACTGATCGGGGGAAAAATAATAGGGGGACGCGACGACCAACGCCTGTGAAAGAAGTGATGCGTTTAACCAATGCCACGTTTGAACAAGTCAATGTAGTCACAAGAGCATTTCGCGAATCTGGACGCGGGTTTTTATTACCGGATATGGAAGTAGAATTATCCGAATCGAGTATTCTCGATATTTCACATGAAAGCTTGATGCGTGTCTGGGTAAGGTTAATGACATGGGTTGAAGAAGAGAGTGAATCGATTCAAATGTATTTGAGGCTCACAGAGGCAGCTGAGCAGTATGAACAGAGAAAAGGAGGATTATGGAGGAACCCCGAACTTTCTTTAGCCATTAAGTGGAAGAACGATAATGAACCCAATGAATTATGGGCTCAACGCTTAAATGAGCAGTTTGAGCATACCATGCTTTTCTTGGACTACAGCATTGATCAACAAGAGAAAGAGGAGCGATATAAAGAGGAACAACAAAAAAGTCGACTGAGAAGGGCGAGAATATTTGCTGTCACTGTTGGTTCTGTAGCGATGGTGGCGATATCTCTTGCATTCTGGGCAAATAACGAAAAGAAAAAAGCAGATAAAGCTAAAGAGGATGCAGATCAAAAATCAACAGAGTTGGCGGTTGTTAACAATGAGTTGAATATAAAGGAAAAAAACCTTGAAAAAGCAGTAAAAGAAGCCGAGCAATCTGCCAAAAATGCTAGACAAAGTGCGGTTGCTGCGATGAAGGCTAAGAGGGTTGCGGAGCGAGAACGAGAGAATGCTAAGCAGTCGGAAGCGAATGCGATGAGGGAGAAAAAAATTGCGGAGCAAGCGCAGTCCGTGGCAATGACGGCAAAGAAAACAGCAGAAATGGAAAAGTCATATGCAGAGAGACTCAAAGCAATATCAGATGCGAATGCTGCGGCCCTAGCATCGGTTTCAAAATATGCACAAGGGGATTTTGATCAAAGTATGAGATTAGCTAAAGAGGCATATAATTTGAATCGAGAGAAGGATGGAAGCCCCTCTAGAAACAGCATATTAAATGCCCTATATCTGAATTGGAACAAAGCGTTAAATCATGAGAATGAGTTGGAGGAACATCTGGCTTCGGTGCGCGCATTGGATGTATACGAGGGTCGTTCGGAATTCTTTAGCGTTGATGATAATCTTGTTTTAAATGTATCACGTTTAACACGTGGTAAATTCAGGTTGCTAAGCTCAACTAAACTCCCCAAGCCCGTTAAGGCGTTGAAAATGAATAAAAATGGGAATGCGATAGCCGTGTTATTCCAAGACGGTCAATTAGCAAAATATGCAGTAAAAAATGAGGTAATAAAGTTTGCAGGCAATTTGGCAACTTTAGGAAAGATACAGGGTAATGCGCGGATCTACCAAGTACAAGACGAATTACTAGTGTTAGCTGCTGGTAAATTATGGATAGTGGAAAATGGAAAAATAAAGTCGCAATTCACAGGGGTTTCGACATTTGCGGTGGGATCGGATAAGAATCAAGCTTGTTTATGGGTAAGAAATAACCGAATCCAAACGTTTCACACAATAAAAGAACTTGGTTCAGACGCAGCACTAAATCTCCAATTTGGTGGGATTGCCACAACCGCTAGTATTGCCCCTTCTGGTCAGCAGTTTGTCGTGGGCACCTTAGACGGAAAAGTCGTTATCGGAGATATGTGGGATGAATCGAACAACTCCCTAGAAACTCCTAATAGTTTTGCAAAACAACATTTATCAGCAGTTTCTATGATTAAATGGGTTGAGAAATTAAACGGCGAACCCACATTAATCACTTCGAGTTATGATCATACTGTAAAACTAGTGACCGTTTCCGACTTTCTTGCTAAAAAATATGCCTCGGAATCCATTCGGCTTGATTTACACAAGTCGTGGATTTTTGGTTTTCTTTGGATAGAAAAAGAACAGGGAATAATAACATTCAGTGAGGATAGTAAAGTGAAGTTTAGCTTGTTATCCTCGGAGTTATTAAATAATAGACTCAATGAAAAATAGAGCTATAGCATATTTGTTTTTTGCTTTGTTGTTATGGATGAGCAATTTACTCCAGGCACAAAATATCTCGAACTGTGACAGAGAATTAGATAAAGTAAAGGAAGCCTACCACATCGGCACATTCGAGCAATGTATCAATCAGGTTAAGCTATGTATTGATAAAAATGGATACACCAAACAGAGTAAGATTGTAGCATTATCTATCTTAGCTAAGGCTTATTTGGCCATTGATTCGATCGAGTTAGGTCAAGAGGTTATACGTGAGATTTTATTGAGAAAGGATAACTATGAGGCGGAGATAGATGATCCATTGAGGTTCAAGCAAAATGTGGAGTTAGTTAGGTCTTCTTTGAAGTCTAATACCATCATGTCGGTTTCTAAAAAAGCTGAAAAACTAGAGCTAGCACCTGCTACGATTGTAGTAATCACTGCAGAAGATATTTTAAATAGAGGTTATAAAACACTCGATGAAGTAATGGATGATTTGCCGGGTGTAGACATTGCTGCTACCAATGGATTAGTGGGAAAGTCTATAAATTTAAGAGGGTATCGTTCAGAAAATATGAATGATAAAACAATGATTGTTTTTGATGGGGTAGAGGATAATGAAATGTTCACGCAATTTGCATACATTGGAAAGCAAATACCGATTCAATCAATTAAGCGAGTTGAACTAATTTATGGGCCGGCTTCTTCCTTGTATGGTGCAAATGCTTTTTCAGGTGTAATAAATGTGGTAACTAAGGACGGGAGTGATTTATTTAAAAAGAAAAAAAAATCATTTAATCAACATTCAAGAACTGAATACACTTTAGAAGGTAGAGTGAACACGGGTAGTTTTAATACCCAATCTTTGGAAATGGATGGAGGGGTTAAACTAAAAAACGGGATTGTTATTCAAACTTTTGGACGGTATTTCGTTTCAGATGAAAATAACCTAAGTGCGCATAAAGATTGGGATGGTAAATGGACGGAAGAAGACTTTGGCGAAAACCATTATTTTAATACTTTAAGTGATTCGATTACAGAGGAAAATCGCAATTCATGGGATTCACTTATTCAAAAAAGAGATCCTGCTGGGGAGTTTCATTCGTTTAATGCCGACTCAACAAAAATTCTGCCTACCAATAAAGCCATCAAGGAAATTGCAGCATTAGATCAATCAGTATATAATCAGATTCCAACCATTTCGGGTTTCCAAAAATATCGTGGTGCGGATCCCACACAGTTTACAGATAAAACCACCGATCAATACTTTGGAGTTAAAGTCACACTGGGAGATCTTATATTGCAAGCTCAAATTGTGGATAGGAACGAAGGCGCCTCTCCGGATTACGTGGATAAATATTTTGCTGTAAATTCATTGTATACTAATTGGCACACCAGACAACAATTTATTTCGAGTCGGTATTCAAAGAAGTTAAGTGATAATTGGTTCTTTTATAATACGGCGTATTTTAGAGTTTCAGATTTTGGAACGGACTCTAGGTTGACGACATTTCAAGGATTCGCACAAAATAAACTTGAGCTTGACGATTTTTTAGCGGGAGAAAGACCCAAATGGAACAGGACGTCTTACTACCAACAGTGCAAACAATTTAGGGATGAGTTTAGGGTGCAATATATTATCGATGATAGAAATGACTTACTTTTAGGTGCAGAGGTTAGAAACGGTGTTTTTCAGTCTAATTATCTCACGACCGATTCAAGTGATAATGCAATATCTAATGGCAGTATTAAATCCGAGTTAGGAGGAAATAAACCCGCTATGTTCGACATTGGCGCATTCTTTAATTACACCTATTCAAATCCTGAAAAACACATTAATTTAGCTGCTGGAGGGCGTTGGGATCAAAACGTTGTTGCCGAAAGTCAGCAAGATGGTTATTCAAGATTCAACCCGAGATTAAGCGCGGTATTCTACCCTGATAACTGGGTGTTTAAAGCGATTTATTCTGAAGCGATTTTTGCTTTTCCGAGCTTTACAAAATTCTCCTCATCCGCGACACGTATTCGCCCTATGAATTTGACTCCAGAAAAAGTGAGAAATGCAGAATTCAGCGTACATCGCACTTTACTTCATAGCAAGCTTAATTTAGAAGGGGTTATTTATCATACGAGGTACTCTAACTCATTAATTACTAACAAAATAAATGAACTAACTCAATGGAGTAACCGTGAAAACTCAGAAACTCACGTAACTGGGGGACAGTTTATCGGGAAATGGAACATAAACCAAGACATACACTTGAATCTGAATGGTTCATTTAATAATTCTTGGTTACACCTGCAAGGTGTCGATGGATCAGATTCTTCTTTGAGGACAGCGCAAATTGCTGATTTTACTCTGTTTTTTGGAATTGGAGTATCGTTCTTAAAGAAAAAGGGATATGTTTATTTTTCTACAAACGTGGTGGGAAATAAATATACAGGCAAGGGTACTTCTTTGGAAAATTCGGAATTACTGGAAACGATACCTGGATATCAGTTAGTCAATCTTTCTTTGCGTTATGAGATATTGCCTTCGATTCATCTTCAGTTGATTGGTAGGAATTTGCTGAATGAGTTTTACGTTGCTCCAGGTATACGATCTGCTGCTGGTTCTTATAGCTCATTGATACCTCAACCAGGCCGCAACATTAATGTGGCAATGAATTTTAAATTTTAATTATGTCGTTGGGCCTAGGAAAAGGATTATTTGGAGATTTAGACCCAATTCAAGCTTGGCTACTTAAGCGATTATTCGGACAATCATTTTTTTCAGGTTTTGCATTGGCCTATTTTTTTGTCGCCGCATATACAGCGATGTTAGGTACCTTAGGGATTGAAGAGATACCCATAGCATACTTGATTTCAGGATTTGGTGGGGTATTGTTAATCAAGGGATTTCAAAGGCTACAAAATGATTATGGAGCATCAAATAGCCATTTCATACTTACCGGAATATTCACGGCTTGGATGTGGGGTTTATTTTATTTAAATCAACATGAGTTTAGTGGGTTAGTTCATTGGTGGATAGGTATTCTTAGCTTTATTTTAGTTATTCCATTTAGTGCGGTATTTACCATGAATATAGGCACAAGCTGTTTTCAATTACTCGGTGTAACGAAAGGGAAAAAATGGATGGCTAAATTGGGAATAGCTGAAACGATGGCAGCTATGCTTGCCTTTTTATCTGCTCCTGTTATCGTGGAAACTCTGGGTCATCCATCTTGGCTATTTTTTGCAGGGGGTGCTGCTATTATCCCATTGATGAGGTTGAGCGTGATTGGATACCAAAAAAAAGAGGGAAGTCAATCAACGTATTCATTGCAAAATAAAGTTGAGTTAAAATTATTATGGCGATCTCCATTTTTTAAGAAGGTGATAGTGGCCACCTCCATATCGGTAGCTATGATATACTGGGTGGATTATACCTATATTATTTCAGTCAGGAATTTGGCTAGAATTAAACAAATGACCACATCGGAAGTTGTTTCCATCTTCTTCGCGATCGTAAAAGTGGGTGAATTATTAGGTTCATTGTTTTCTGCTGATCTTATTAGGCAGTTAGGAACCCAGCGATCATTAAAGGTGTTTGCATTAATTCTTCTTTCTGTTGCCTTTTTAATCATCCTTTTATTTATGGGTTTTGAGACTCCTATCGCCACCTTGGTTGTTTTTATTATTAGTCTAAAATGGTTTGAACGTGTGGTAAGACGAACAATTGAATTACCCGCCAACAGGATTGTTTTACAGGTTGCTAAACCAGAAGAAAAACTTGGATTACAAACAGCCTTGGAGGGCACCGTTAGTCAGTTAGCCACGATTGGTGCAGCACTTTTGGCTTGGTTGATTTCATCTCAGTACAAGAATGTGGATAGCATCGAATTTCTTGTTTTATTGGTAGGCTTTATAGGATTGGTCTCCATTTACTGGGTAACAAGGGTATTTAAAGTGTCCAAGATGTATCGAGATCGACTTTCAAATTACCTTAAGGATATTTCAGCAGAGAATAAATCAGAGGTAAAAGAGTCTAAAATTATTGAACAACAAAAAGAAGAAGATGTAATTGATTCTAATGAAGCGGTACGCAGGCTTTATAATGAAAAATTCATTCATCAGTTTTCTGCTCTAGAGGACCTACCGGATAAGCTTTCGGATATTTCAAAAATCATTGAAATGACGGATGCTGCTTCTCTATTATTAAAATCCGAGATTTTGAAAAGATACCAATCGGTCAGTGATGAAACGGAGATACCCGAATCGATGCCAACCAAATACAATGTGATGCTCATGAATATTGGTGAATCACTTGTTTGGTTGGATTTGTGTATGGCGGATCTAAGATTAGAAACGGAGGAAGAATTTTATCTTTACGTAAGCCTAAGTCAGAGTAAAGACTTATTTATCAAACAGCTTTTCACCTTGCTTTCATGGAAATATAGTTCAGAGGAAATGAAAGTGATTGAAGGGTTTATGAAAGGTGATGCAGCAGGAGCCGATGACTCACAGTTTGCCATGGAGTTGTTGGATACCGTACTACCCAACCTATTAAAACCTTATTTATTACCTGTTTTTGAATCGACTTCACTTGAAATGAAAATCAAGCGTTGGAAACAATTTTTTCCCGCATATCGTTATAGTAATGATGAGCGACTAAAGGATTTAGTCATGAGGGACTTTGCCCTCTTGACATTATCGAGTAAGTTTTGGGCACTACGTGTGCTTGTTTTACGAGGTAAGAGTTTAGACTTCGTACATCCGTTTGATAAATCAAGTATTGTAGCCCTAAGGGCTGCTGCTGCACCGCGTGTTTCAACCTATGGGAGTTTTGTTGAGAGATTTGAAAAGCAGCTGGACTATCGCAATAAGGAGGAAGTTTTTATTAAGTCTGAGTTGTTTTGTCAATGGCTAAACGATAATGAGAGTTTTTCTAATTCACAGAAATACGCGAATAGCCTAGAAAGCTATATATCAGAGCATTACAATAAATTAAAATCTATTCTTTAGTAGCGTCATTTTTAAATCCGCCTTTGGGCTTTATTCCCTTCTGGATCATTCTATTACGATTTACTTTGGTTATCTCAAGGCCTTGAACATTTAGAGGAATTTGAATATTTTTCTTCTTACTGATACAGGCTTTACCCTTATAAACAATAACATGCCGTTCATCTATAATCGTATCGGGAAATAGATAGTAAACATCCTCTTCTTGATTTCGAACAAAGCGAAGTTGGGAGTTTGCCTCCTCGGCAAACTGTACCCATAGAGTATCTCCTGTTTTTTGTCGTAATACTGCAGTGCTTACTTTGGTGAATAAGAATTCATCAATTTTACGTTTTCGGAAAATGTAATGACCTCCAACCTTATTTGAAAAATCTACTTCGCGTTTGCCTGATTGCAGGGTGAATGAACAAGCAGGGACATAATTTAGTTGATATAACCAATTGGTGTCGGTAATGTATCGATTGATGAACTTTTCTGAGAACCGCTTTGTTGAGCAAGAGGTGGATTGCAAAACAAATAAACCAAGTATGGTTGATGCAATCGGTAAGTTAAGGCGTGTTTTCATGAACCCTTGCTCGTCTTTTAACGTAATTTTGGAAAAGGTAATGTATTCCTAAACCAAATAATCCGCCTACGATAAACTCTAAACCACTATTAAAAATTATCCCAAGTAATCGCAATGTGATGGTAATAAAAATCATCAAGATGGGTACTACTATTAGGTAGACGTTGTCGTATAACATCATGATTCTGACTTTTTCATCGAACATGGCGAGAACTAAACCAAGCACTGCACAAATGGTAAGGATAGAGAAAAACATACCAAATGTTTTCATAAGTCCTTTGTATTCCGAGCTGTAGGTTTGGGCTTTGGCCAATTGAGAGGTTTCTGGTTTTTCTGGTAAGAAGGGATTTCCGGACAAGTTGATTGCCGTCATAATTAAAGCTTGATTCACCGATAAAATAGAGTCGATGTTTGCATCTTCTGGTATGGCTGGATAGTGTTTGAGAATATTTTTTTTTGTGACCGACTTTGGGAAAGCAAATTTCTTGTATAAAAGTGGCCATAGTTTAGAATACTTACTAACGGCTCCACCCAACTGATAAAGTCCTAGCCCTTTTAAATTTTTTGTATTTGTATAGTCTGCTTTTAATGAGACAGAGGGTAGGTTTTCACCCCAGTTAATGTACCATTGGTCATTGCTAGAAAAAGTGATATATTCTTGAGGGGTTTCTTTTTGTTGGTGAGGTCTAAATCGAACGCAGTAATCTTCTTCGAATGTGGCAAATGGAACATGAGCAAATAATTGTGCGTCATTTGTGGTTCCTGCAGCCTCATCCATCACGTATTGCCTAGCATCCAAACCGAGGACCAAAATGATTTTTTCTGGTTTGACCCCATTTTTTACTAAATCCGTAAAGGATTGATCGATGGATAAGACTTTGGGTACATTAGAAACGAGTGGTGAGGTTGGTCCGCAAATGTTGCCCTCATAATTTTGGTAATCCATCGCCATCAAAAGCACCCGGTCTGCAATTCGGCTAATTTCTTTGGATTGATAGTTATTTTCTATATCGTTTGGTGGTAATGATATCGTCAACTCAAAACGTGGAGATGCCTCTCCTAAGCGATATTTCATGTATCGGACAAACTCTAAAAAGTGAGGAGATTGTGATTTCTCTAAACCAAAAAAGTCAATCACAATACCTGAACCATTTTTCTCACTTATCTCTTTGGTAATGTTATCGGCAAAATTGGCCCATGCTTTCTCGTTACTGAGAAAGTTGCGGGTGGAAGTACTGTCCAATAATTGTGCGACCAAATCAACATCGATCTGGTACTGAACGGCGCGTTTGTGTAGCTCGGTATTTTGCCAATTGGGTATTTTTTTTGGGTTACCATTAGATTCATCTATTAAATACCCGATGTAGCCAATACGTGTAATCGCGTTGAGATCATATAGCTCATATTTATTTCCATCCCAAAACGAATGAAACCCATACACCTCCCGTTTAAACGACTTTTTACTTTTAGGTTCGCTGAACGGAGGTAGGTCGATTCCAGTCCACTCTATTTCACTCAGTGCTGGTTTCTGGTATTGTTCCTGGAGATGGCTAATCCTTTCTGGTAAAATCGGTGTCGTTTTATGTTGATGTACTGGCTTTGGAACTTCATCTAAGTAATCAAGTCTATTTTGTCGCTCAAGGATTCCTTTGAGATAATTGCCAAATTGGTCCGTGTACGCAGGAATAGAGTCGCGCACAAAAGCCTTGAATTTACTTACTTTTTCCTCTTCTTTTTGCAGTTGTTCCTCCGAAGATTCTATTTTATCAACTTGCTCCTTTGTTTTATCTATTGTTTCCCCTACTTTTTCGATAACCCCTGATTCTTCAGATTGCGCATTCAATGATGAAACATCAAAACAGAGAGTGCATAGCATTAACAACACGGAGGGTCGAAGATATTTAAAATTGTATATTTGGTAGTGGAACATTGATTTTACATCAAACTGAACCCCAAAAATAACATAAATTTGTAGATATCCACAATTATCCCACAAAAGTTAAATGCTCAAAATCTATAAGACATATCTGTATCTTTTATCTTTTATAACGGTGATTTCCTGTCAACAAAAGAACCCGAATATGTTATTGTTAACCGGAAATAAATTACATCAAGCTGGTAAAATATCAGAAGCGAAGGAAATTTATTTGAGAATCACAGAAATAGACCCAAATTACGCTCTTGCGTATTACAACGTTGGTATTATTGATATGAGCTCAAATCAATTTGAAACTGCCGTTGATTATTTCTCTTCAGCCATTGAGCGAGATCCAATGTACGGCAAAGCCTATTTAATGAGAGGACGATGCTTTATGAAATTGGGAAGGGTCAAAATGGCCGAAAATGATTTTCTAACGGCTCAATTAGACTCAAAAACTACGTTTGAAGCTAAATCAGAATTAGGTAGACTGTTAATTTCTCATAGAAGGTTTACTGAAGGCATACGGATACTGGATCAGTGCCTGCAATCTACAGATACCAATCAATTGGTATTACTTACTCGTGCGAGTGGCTTATTTGAAACTAATCAATATAAAAAGAGTATACGTGATTGTAACCGTGTTTTGGGAATGAATAAAGAGCGTTGGGAAGCCTATCTTATCAAGGCAAAGAATTTCTTAGAAATTCCTAGACTCGACTCTGTGGAAATTAATTTAGAGTATGCCCGACTGTACAGTAATGATGAACCTCAAGTATTAGCAGCTTATTCGGAATATCATTTATTGATGGATGAAAGTGCTTTGGCCATAGCGTTTGCCGAAAAAGGTTTGAAGTATAATCCAGATAACATCCCTTTAAAAATAAATAAAGCGAGGGCACTAGATGGAATGGAGCAGTTTGAGAAAGCAAATATGGTATATGCGGAAATTGGACAATTGGCTGATAGTATACCGGAATTTCATTTTTATTTGGCCAAAAACATGCTCTATCTGGGTGATACTGCTTCTGCAATTATCGAACTAACCGATGCGGTAGCCTTAAGGAGGTATTATCCTCAGGCGTACACCTTAAGATCAATAATTAAGGCCAAAGTAGGGGATGCCGTTGGTTCTGCGGAAGACAGAGAAAGGGCAAAAGGTGAATTGTTATGGAAGGCGCCAACGTCAATTTCAAGTGGACTAAATGTCACATCCGATACTACGGTATCTCCCATATAGTGTAAACAATATACGGGGCCCATGGGAATTTCATGGTTCCGTAACCCCAAGGTAGGGTCTTTAGAATGATATCAGTGCCTCTACCTTCAACTTCGATATTCCATTTATCTTCACTTTTGAAGGCAATTCCTCCTCGTTGTAAGAAACTCTCTACGAAACCCTCGAGGCTCGCATTTACCATTATTGGCCATTGACCTATCACGGCTTTTAAAAATGTTTGGGCTTCTTCTTGGTCTGATTCCGAGATGTCTTCTAAAATTGTAATTTCATTCTCAGCAGGTATTCCAGATATTATTCGTGCAATGAGGTCCTGATTTCCCTGGTTTTTTTTATCGTCACTCATGTTTAGTTCCGCGATATACAACAATAAACGATAGGCTTTCACCTGTTCACGTTCTGACTTAAATTCTTGTTTTTCAACCCAATCCAAACGTCTAAATAAAGTAGAATAAAAAGGTGCAAGCAACATCAAACCGCAATTAGCTGTTTTAAATCTTGTTCCGCGATCGATTTCTTTTTTAATTTCCTCGTCTTTAATATGACCTGTTTCATTGGATTTTAATTCGTTAACAAGTGGTATTTCACTGTCGAACAGAGCTTGAAAATCAGATGAGACTATTTTACTTACCGCATTTGGTTTTTTATGTTTTTGGTTGAATTCATAGGAGATTTTTTGCTCTAACATCTTGGTAGTATCATCGTCAATTTGTTGCAATATATTTACGATCTCTTCCTGAAAAAGACTTACCCTTCCTTTGAAAATATCTATTAAGTAAGGGCGCAACAATTTTTTTTCTAATTCATGAAAATCAAGCTTCGTTTTAATGTCTTTAATCGTATTCGGCAATACCTCCAGACTAAGCATACTACTTACCCATAATAAATGGCTCATACCCGCATGGCTTTCAATACCGCTTTGAATCAACCAACCCATGATCTTCGGTATGAAAGATTCTCTAATGATAATTTCTTTGCGCGAAGAATATTTATTCGCTATCTCTTCCATGAGTAAAAATAAATCTTCCTGAGCATCTGGAACCCTGGAAATAAGTTTTTTAGTGAATTCCTCTAAAAGTAGTATTTGATTATCGTCAAAAATATTAGCGAGTTTCACCCTAATCGGTTGCCAAAAGAGTTCATTTTGTTCAAATTTTTGAGATACTCTATTTTCAAAAGCAGCCCAATGCTGCTCAATATTATCTGAGGTTGTTAAATGGAAGAATTGGGGGATATTGTCCTGCTGGGATAATGATGCGATTTCGTGTTTTAAGTGGGATACAACTTGCCGATAAATCGCTGATTCATCTTTGTGTATTTCTGTTTTAGTTGATACATCATACCAAAGGCGCTCTATTAGAGCATGTATTTTTTCGAGCCAAGTTAGTAGTGGCTTATCCGTTAATTCGGTTATCCATCCTTGTGATTTAAGTACTTTTGATCCTAATGATAAAGATTTTAATTGCTCCATCCATGGTTTAATGTGTTTAATAAATTCATCATATTCTAGATCGTTGTTGATTGCTATATTTATGAGGTGATGTAATAATAAGTCTAGTTCGCCTTGAATATTATCTGATAGTGACTTAAACAGAATGTTGTTCAAATCTAAAGTTTGATCGGATTCAATTATCTCAGTATTATCGAGGAATGCCTCAATTGCTCTATTGATTTTCCTGATGGTCAGAAACAGTGAACTTTCTACCTTGGGGTTCACCCAATCTAAGGAGCTCAACGTATTGTGCAGCTGTTCGAATATTTTTGGAGATTCGATAGGATTTGTATCTGATTTCTTATTTTGTATATCAACTAATGTTATCTCTTTTGATGCTGAATTGAGTATAATTTCAAAAAATGGATGTATATAATCGCTTGTGTGAATAATTTCTAGTATATCTCGGCGACTAAGTTTTTTTATGAAAAAACTCCAAAAATCATCATCACCTCTAGAAAGATCTTTAAGAATTGGAGGTTTTTTGGCAGTTGAAATCCAAGCTTTAATTTGCGTTTTGACCCAAGTTTTTACACTTGAGTTCCATTCCTCGTTGCGTAGGGTGGCATTGGCATTTCGTATGATTTCATCCCAGAAGAGATCTTCATGTTCAATGGTGAGAACCATCTCGAGTGATTTTATAATATTTCTAACTTCTGAGGGTTGAAGTAACGGATGAGAGAAGATATAGTCAACAAGGTATTTGTAATTATTAGGAGAGTCGATGGATTCTAAAGTTTGGACCCCTAATTTGCTATAGTTTGTGGAAATTCGTTTTTTTAATCGCGGTTGCACAAATTCATCCAAGATCATCATTTCGCTCAGTTCAAAACCGTAGTTCTTTTTAAGAAATTCAAGCCAATTTTTAGTTTCTCGAAGATTTAGTGATTGGATTAGAAATATTTCTTCCGTTAGGATTAAAGCCCAATCAAGTTTGGTCTTTGGAGAATCCAACATCATCAAGCGAAATTTGACTTGGCTGAGAAATTTCAAGGCTACAGCCAAACCCAATCTGACTCTAAGATAGCGATGAACTTCCCAAATGCTGTCTTCGCCTAAAATCCATTGGTATGTATATCGTTTTGAAACCCAGTCTACCACTTTTTTCAGCCCTAATACCTGAGATAGTTGGTAGTACCCTTGGTTGTTTTCTGCTCGGAGTTTGGCCCACCATTTGTGAGCGTTGAGATTTTCGGAGATTTCTTGGAAATTACTGGTCGGGCCTTCTTCATCTTGAGCGATAAGAGCGAGTCCTAGTATGTCACTATTGACAATAGAATCAAATGAAATTTTTTGATTCGCCATTTTGACAAACTCAACTCTTTGTTCATCCTCAGAAGGACTTGTTTGGAAGTATGATTCTGCTTGTTGCTCTGTTATAACTAAATCTATTTTATCCTTCTCTGATTCACTCAATTCATCTAATGAAGATGATATCATCCGTTGAATAAATTCACGAATAACTTTAGGGGTTTCTATCGAAATGACTTCAAATAGTTCATTGGTAATAACAATTAGCTTATAAACAATACTTGGATTAGGCTCGCTGTTATAAAGAATTTGATATGTGCGATTTAAGCTGAACCACAAGTAATCAGGAGCAGATATATATTCAGCAAAATTATTTATCTGCTTGAGTATATGAGCATCTTGTGTATGGAGTTGGTTGTAAAGTATTAATAATATTTTACGTATTTCTAAAGGGATTAGACGGAACGAAGAAGTGTTTAATTTGTTGGAATATAAATACTTATGTATTGGATGTAGGGTTGATTCATTTTGCCATCCTATTTGATCACTGAAATTGGAGGGATTTGATAGGTCGAATACCTCTTGGATTAGTTTCTGGAGCTCAAGAAGTTTAGTTTGGGGAATAAAGCTGGACTTGGTTAATTCCAGCATAAATGGAATTAGATTATGATACATACTCAGCATTACAACATAGAGATTATTGCTTGACTCTATTGCAATTATTACCTCTTTCAATGACTCAATGAGTTGTGTTACATCTTCTATATATTTCAGTTCTTTTTTTTGGAATTTTCCTAATTGAATGCTAGTTTGGATTTTACCCCAAAGGGTTAAAAGCTCCTCTAACCACAGATTTATTAAACCACTTGGCGTCAAATCAAAAGTTAAATTCTTATACAGATTTATTATTTCTTCTTTATTGAATCGTTGAAGAAACAGGTAAAATTCTTTGGTATCCTCAAATGCGAAGTCATCCGATTGAGACTTTTTTCTTTTTTCCCAGTCCAATACTTTAGCCAACCAATCCATTAATTCCTTAATTTCTGTGGTTTCCTTTATTTCATTTTTCTCCTGTAGCCAACTTGAGAAATCTTGTAATTCATTGGTATCTATTTCAGGTCTTATTTTTCTGTTAGGTTCAATCTGATTATAAATGATATCAGCAGATTCTTGTGTATCGAAACCATAGTTCAGTATATTCCATTCTTCTATTGCTTGTAAAATATAACGGAAGCCTAATGTGAAATTCCAGCTCCACTCGATGCTCGATTGACTATTTAATAATCGGTATATATTGTTCCATATAAGCTTTAGAAGCTCCTGTTCAACCGGGATTAAGTGAATCCATTTTTGTGCTGAAAATGATTTGTTAAATTCGTTTTGAGAAATTTGGTAATGTTCTAAAAAATGGTTGAATATAGGAGTAAGCTCATTGAACCGCTCGAACCATTTTTTCTTTAGTTCTGTTATTTTAGATACAATATTTTCTTGATTTGAAATGTATTGAATCCAGTCATGTTTGATTTGCGGAGGCAATAGGTTGAGGATTGCATCACTGATTAGAACGGGCGCTTTAATACTTTTCAGTTGCTTTTCTATTCTCTTAATCAATTGAATTTTTTCCTGATTCGAAATGGCAGAATCGAGGTGTATCAAAATCCAATATGCCCAATTTGAGATGTTTAGTTTATCTCCTAACCTCGAAAGTATATCTAATATGACATGAGGTTGTTGGGAAGGATTTAAACCATTGAATATGGTTTTAATATTGGAATTACGAATGAAAGGGATTTGTATGCCTTTCCATTGTTTTATTATGATTTCATCAATGATTGAATTTCTTTGTGGCGTATGAAGTAAATCAATCAATGAACCGTTGTAAACCGTTTGGTAAATTGTACTTAAAATTTCTTCCCAATCTTTTTTTTCTATTTGATCTAGATTGAAATCATTGAGAAGTGTTTGGAATTGAGTTTTCTCGCCATGGTTTAATCCTATCCACCATCTCATCCAACTTCGGATTTTTAATGCAGGAATATCCATTAGCTTAAATAGCTCAGCCCATTGATTTAAAAGTATATACGTACTACTTTGTGGTGTATTCCAGATTTGATTTGAAATCAATAAGATTCTATGTCGTAGGTCGTCTGATTCTTCGTTCTCCTCAAATCGCCGTATTGAAGCAGCGGGTTCGTCTATAGCTTTCTCAACAGGGAATTGCGAAATTTCTGATTTAGGATATGGTTGTACGATTTTTTCTTGTTCATGACTTTTTATGTTCTTATTCAAGGCACCAATAAGCAGCTGACGAAGCTTTTGTTGGCCATCTTTGGTATTACTCCATACACCGAGATCAAATTCGAGGGTTTCTATGGGTTGAAATGCATCAGGTATTTCTATTTCCTCTAATGCTTCTCTAATGAAATTAGTTAGTTCAAGCTTTAATGTGTCATTCCAAGCTGTAGCATCATCAATGTCTAAATCAAAGGAAACTTCGCCAATTTGAAGAGGTTTCATATGTTTCCAGATTATGCGATGAGATCAAATAACTTCTCACGAATTCCCTTTTTTACATTTTGGTTTTTTTGCCGATGATATTCATTGATCGTTTGGATTAACTCATGGTATTCAAAAGGCCCAAGCCAAATTGTGTTGATTAGCAGGTTTGAGGGAGTGATTTGGTCTAGAAGGTTCAATATTTTCTTCTTCCTTGATCGCCCGTAAAAATGTTCATTCCAATCTGGAAAACATATGGTTATTGATTGGCTATAAGGGTCAGAGCTGAATGAATCTTTATAAAACTGGGTATCAGTGAATTGATAATTTAACTTTGATTTATTCAATAATTTCCGAAGCCGTGGATGCTCTATTTTGGCATCATTAGAATTTTGATAAAATCCAGATATGGGTTGGAAAATTCCATCTGTGTGAATGTGGTTTTGAAATTGCTTGCGACCGACTTCTTTTATTTGAAGTTTATAATTTCCCGAATCGAAAGAACTCTCAAGATTTTTTATTTGAGCGTATAATTCTGTTAATGAAAATTTTGGGGGAATATCTAGGATAGGTCTATCTCCGCTTGTGATTTGAACACCAAAAACTGCTTCATCCACAGACGGAGTGAATTCAAAGTGTTCTATAAGTAAATACCCTTTTGATAAGTCGTTTACTCGGTTTAATTTATCAATGGCTTTATCAATTTGACTTTCCGATAGAGAATTCTCAAAACGTGCAATTACTTCGTTTTTATGGTTGATTATATGCGTACGTTGTGAACGCTCGTCAAGTTGATAGGAGTCCAAATTTCGGCCCCACCGTATCAAATCATCAAAATCCCCTTCAATCTGTATTGAATTGCCTTTAGCTTCTGTGATAAGTTGAATAATTTCCCCAATACCTTTGGTGAATTTTGTGGTATTAAATTCTAATCCCAGCGTTTTAGCAATTTGTCCGGAATACCCAATTTGAGCATCTCTATCAAGACAATTTGGATAGCTTCGCTTCGTATGTATACGCAGGAGTCGATTTTCTAGCCAAAAGGAGAGTAGATTTTTTAATAAAACGCTCTCATCTTCAAGTGAAATACTCTCACGTGTTCCGTCATAAATGGATAGATCATAACCCATTAAGCTTAACAAAAATCGATAGGATGAGATTTGCGTTTCAAGATATTCGGTTTCTACGCGATGAGTAGAGTTGACGATTTCATGTAAATTATTCTTTTTTCCTTGTAAATATTCCTTCCAAGCTTTGGATCGTTGTGTTTTATTTTGAGATTGTTGATAATGGCTTTCGTTAAAATCCTTCAGAATAAATTCCATACCAGGTATACTATCCAATATGGCTGCAGCTGTGTGTGTTAGATTTGGTGTTTGGTCGTTAAGAATTTGATAGGCTTGTTCTAATTGAGCTAAAAATTTAGAGAGAAGTAGATCATAAGTAGATAGCAAGCCCTTTAGCTGTAGGGAAGAGCTATCCTCATCCCCTAGTGGTTCTACAAAATCTTTTTCAAGTCCGTAGGATTCAGGAAAATCATTTTGCAAAGAACCAAATTCAACTTGTTGAGTCTTTGCACGATTCATCTTACTTTCTATAGTGTTCTTTTTTCGGTGTTTTACGAAAGTATCCTTTTCGTTAGTTGCTTTCCACTCCGTAATTTTAGATCCATTTAGATATATGCTGACTTGACTATTTGGGGAGATTTTAAGCCGGTAAGGTCTGGGATAAGTGAGCGTCCAAACAAAATCAAACGTTGGATCTTTTAATTCAATATTCCGGATATGATTGGTGAAACGAATGGAATTAATTCTTGCAACTAACTCTGCCGCTTGTAATTCAAATTCAACTTTATTGGAGAAGTCATTGATATCAATGATACGGTATTCGGATAGGTCTTCAATTTGATTTTTACCTTGTAGAAACGCTTTAATTTCACTTAGGTAGGCATCCACAACTTGCTGAAGATTGTTTGCTTCGTTTACTTCTATACTTAGCTGAATATCAATTTCTCTCTCTGGAGGAAAGTGATAACCCACTATAGATGTGCCTACAGGCCGCCAAGAATTGATGAGTTCATTCAAATGGTATTCTACATCATTAATGTCGGTCTTACTTTCAGTAAAAACTACCATGTCGTAAAGGCCTTTAACTGTGGGGTTTGAGATGGAGTTTATATAAAAGACTTTATAAATCCCAGGATGTTCCATTACCCGTTGGGTGAAATCCTGAAAGGTGATAAAGTTTTTTTGTTCAATCCTGTCAGGACCGAAATAAGGACTGTTTTCGAGTGATTTATGGAGTGTTTCTTGGTCGGTTAACTGACCAAATTGATAGGAGACATCAGCAATGGCAAAACACAATTGTTCAATAATAGCTATTCCTGTATCATGGACGTTATGATCTGTCCATACTTGTCCACTATACTTCTGGATGCGTGAGAGCGCATCTTGACGTAATTCCTGGAGGTCAAGGGATGAATCGAGAACTTCTTCATTGTCTAAGGAGTATTTCTCTAGTTCTTCATCCATAAGAATTAAGAATTATTGATTGTTTTGGTTGAGTCAGTTTGCGATTTAACTTGTTGATGTATTTCAGCGATAATGTGGTAGACCTCTTTGTAGGGCATTTTGCTAAGCGCATCAAGGATTGTATTCAGATCTTCTGCCGTGATACTGAGTTGTATTTGAGCGTCTTTTTTTAATCCCATAGTGATCCGACGTTATACTTAATATTCGTTTCTTTCGCATAAGGACGAATGCTTCTGATTTGCAATTTGTAATTAAAGTATTCTCCGTTCCAACGAAGTTGAATACGGTTTCTTGACCGCCCAAAATAATTCTGGGTTTGATTTATACCGCCACGACTTTTCCCATATGTACAGACTGCAATAGCGTGAGTAATGGCATGGGCGCCTTTTTCACCACAAGCAGCCATCACTTCAAATGCGGAATAATTGGATAGATTTTCTAAAATATTGTGCCATTGCCCATCTGCGGGTACTTCGCCAAAACGATAATAATTTATTCTACCATGTGATCCGGTCAGACCATTGATATCCAATTCGTGGAGTGGCTTTTCTATTCCAATACCAACTTTGCCATCCTTACCTAGGCTTAGAATGGACGAATCGTTTTGTGAGAATTTAACTTTAAGATATTCATCATCTTTATCGTCTTTTTCTAGATTAATTCTCCAAAATGCATTTTCATCATCTTCGTCTGTACGAAATGTAAATAGGGCATTATTTGATTTGGGGTTAATAACTACCCCATCCTCCTCGCTCGCGTCAATGCTATCATCTAGTAAATTCAAAGTAGAATCAATTAGATCTTGAAAATCTTCTTCTTTAGGGATTCTTCCCTTGATAAAGTAATTCTTTAATTCGGAACGCCTTCTAGAACTCATGGTTTCGTGAAAATAGGTAGAATATCAATAACTTGATTAAAAATTAAGATTTTGTACTATTGCCTACAATTTTATACTTGAAATTTTTCTAGATGTGATTTTTGGCTTCTCTTCTATTCTTAAACTCATACCAATTTTATTTCTTCCAATACCATTGAGCTTGAGTGAATGATTTAGACGATCTACTAGAAAATCTGTTTCTAGGGTCATATTTGAAACGCCAATGCCATCTGATTCTGGTTTTCCAACAACCCTAATATCAAGCAGGTGTTGTAAACTTGGAATTAGAATATGGTTGATTTGGCTAGGTTCAATGACATAATTGAGGCTGTTAAAGTCTTTAGGGAGTTTTAAAAAGTCTTCAAAGCGCGTATAACATGCAAAGTTAGTGACGCTTTTAACAAATGATAAATTCTTGATGAGTACAAGAATTTTGGAACTATAAATGGCTTGACCAAAACTGAATCCAGTATTGATTATTCCGGTCACATCTAAGGTACCATGGAGTATGTTTTGAGTAATGATTCGGTGAGCTTCATTGGGGTCCATCCCAGCCTGAATAACAATATTACCTTTCACTACAATCTCCTCATATAGAGGATTTTCGATGAAATACCGTGTACCCATGGGAGAACTGCGTTGAATAAACTGTTTGATTGTTTGAATTTCCCTTGAATTAAGTTTGGGCCATTCTCCTTTTATTAGTTGTTCTGAATCTGTTTTAGGTATTACAACTACACGAACATTCCCTGGAGCAATTTCCTCTTTTCCATCGTTGTGTGCTAAGATTAAAACCTCTTGAATTTTTGGAAATTTAGCCAATAAGAATTGTCGCAGATCTTTATAAGTACTGATTCTATTTTGAAGACGGTATTGGAACGTCAAATAGTCCGTTGGGTTGTTGAATAAACTAGGAGGAACAATTCGTTTACTTCTAATTGGCGAGAAATCGGATATACCGTTGCTTAGATTTTCTGGTATGGTTATGCTTTCAATTTGAAAATTAGAGGTTAAATTACGTGTATCGCCAACTTCTAATCGAATTATTTGGGTTAAAAGGTCTTTTCTCTGTGATAAAACATCATCTTTATCAGAACCGATTTTTATCCATATCAATTCACCCTCTGGGATCTTGGGTAAATCTTGTAAAATAATGATACCGGAAGATTCAAAATTAAAGGTCTCATCTCTAACGATTTGTTCCTCCGAAATAGTTGACCAGTGATTATCGATGAGAATTCCCCATGTTTTTGATTCTTCAATTCGTTGTCCACTTAGCTGTTCGGGGATATCAAAGTAGAGTGATAAGATATTGTTTGGTAATTTGTCTAACTGAATGTAAATCGAGCTTCGTTGTATACCTTTTGGCATTAGTGATTGACTTGCCATTGGTTCCGACTGAAGTATGTGTTGGTCAATCCCAAAAGAGTTTAAAACTTTGGGTATATCTTTTTTTACTATGACTTCTTTTAGGTCTGCTTCCACGCTGATGTTTCCTAGATTGGGGGTGTAAGGTTCCGATAAAAAAGCATTTTTTTTGGGGTCAGCCATCCGCTTTTGTAAAAATTCGTTATAACGGTTATGCCCAAAAGCTCCCAGTGGGTTTACCAATTCCAAACACATGTATCCGTATTTAGATTTCTGTGGTTCTTTTAATGTTTCAAATGGTTTTTGTTTTCTATTTAATTCGAGTTTATCAATATCTAATTCGTTGATTCGTCGGATATTACTCAAGGTTTGATTTTCGTTGGACTCATCGGTATTCTGTTCCGAATTACTAAACAGCGATATGATTTGTTTATCTTCCTCTGGAAACCAAGTTCCCGCATTTAATGCCGAGATACTGACCAGAAAATCTTGGTTATCATCAATCATATCGTATCGAGCATAATGTTCTTTGAAACCACCTTTTTGTTCGGGAAGCCCAAACCATTGCCAGTTAATTTTTAAATTATCGAGTGCATTACAGAAAATTAAAGGGTGACCGAGGTAAAGTTTGGAGCCAATTTCTGGTTTGGTACCAAACATATTAAATGGCGTGCCAGGGTCTACTTTGCCGAAATCATTATACACTTCGAGATCTTGTAATTCCAAAACCCTACTCTTCACTACAATTTGATTAAGGGTGGTTTCACTAAAAAACCGGTAAAGGAATGCAAATTCTTCTCTCAGAAAAAACGATACAGCCACCTCACCCTTGTGATTTGCCAAAGGTTGAGGGTTATCACCGTCTAATATGGTTTGCCAAATTAACTCAAGGGTATTTTTTTCATTATCTCTTTGAACGGTTAGTTCTATTTGCTTATCGTCAAAAGTAAAGGGCTCTTCCACCCCTTGATATTGAATTTCAAAAGCAGATGTAATCCAATATTGTAATACTTTTTCAATGGGTTCGTCTTTAAAACTTTGCCTAACTTCAGGCTGGGTTTTCAATGTTATATCAAGAAAATCAAAGGCCTGTTTTTGATTTAGATGAAATTCAATTTCCCATTTCACCACATTCCCCCAAATATTTAGGAGAGTACTTTTTAATTCAAATGAGAAAGGCGATCGTATGAACGAGGAAGAACCCTGTATTAAATTATCTAAACGAAACTTACTCGGGTATTTATGTGATAGTTTGATATCGTTGGTTTGAATTAATGTATCGCTTAATTTTTCTGAACATTCAACATCTGCAACTCTCAGAATCATCTGATCATTAAGGGGGTAGTTTTCAGGGGAATGTAGTGAAATTTTTTCGCCACTTTGGTCCTCAGAAATAAACGTTTCTCCACTTGGTAAGGTCTCTATCTCTGAACTTGGATTCCAATTATACCGTGCATAAATTGTTTCTGGGACTGTTTCTAATTTTGTCAATCCTGCTCGGTTTTCAAGAAAATATCGAGCAAGATTTTCACGAACCTTTAAGGATTGATCATTGCTAAACTCCTCTAGTAACTCTCCTAAAATTAGTGGGATTGTGGTCAGGGGATCTACTTGTTTTTTTTCAATGATTTCATTTAGCCTGGTTTGGCATTCCACTTTTAGCGACTCCCATAATAACTCAAGCTCATCAATTCCTTTTTGTGCCTGTTCTATGATTTTAAACCAATGGTTGTTTTTTTTATCGTCACTTAGTTTAATAAAACCCCGACTCAAAGCTGTGAGCTGCAATGATAACTTTTTTGCCTGACTCGTGAGATCATGGGAAATCCAGTAATTCAGTGTGTTTTCATATTCTTTGACGATTTCTTGATAGGTGGGGCACAGATCTCGAATTTCAGTTTGTTCAGCGATTGCTGCATTCTTTAGTAATTCAAGATATTTTAGTTGGTATAAAAACTCTTTATAGTTATTGGTCCTGTGTTTACGCAATATACCCGCTCCTCTTTGCCATCTAGCTCCGATTTCCGTTAAGGTATTCCGGATATCAGCCATACTCTTATTTATGCTGGTACCGCACAAACTCGCTAGAACTAGCGGTAGACTGTTGCCATAAAACCGTTGAAGTGAGCCATCAGTCTGAGATTTGGAATCATAAAACTGAATTTGACGTGAAATATGAAGTAAGGCTTCATAGGTATCCTCCTTTTTATTCGAGGGTATAACTGATGGTAGCTTTTTTAAGAGAATGGATTCTTTATTTCCATCACTTGGCACATCGTAGCGTGTATCGTTTCGATTCCATGACATGTTTATTTAAAACTGATTGGCCTCTTGAATGTAGAATGGATATACGTAATTACCCCTTGTATTGGTTGAACGAATCGTAAATTCAATTTGAATGTTTACCAAGCCTGCGCTGGATTTTACTTCGAAATCAACACTATCAACTATGATCATGGATTGGTATTTCATTAGTCCGTCACTGATACGCTTCTCCATTTCTTTTAATGTCCCCTCATCTGTATTTTCAAAAAGTAAATCAGAAAGATCTATACCAAAATCACTGTGGTACAATCGTTCACCTGGTTTTGTGGAGAGAATGGCACGAATACTTTGTTTGATATTATCAACGCCTTCGATCATGGAGGTTTTTCCTGTTGAAGGTGAAATTCTAAATGGATGTCTAATCCCAGTGCCTAAAAATGCTTCTTTTGCTTTTTCCATTTACCCTCCGATTAGAACAGTGGGACAAGTACTCAATAAGGATCCCCCATGGGCGGTAGTATCTCCCATGCGAGCGGCTGGTTTGTTTCCTATCATCACGGTTGATGAGCCCTTAACAATGCTATCTGGAGGCCCCACACATACGCACATATCACCCATGACGGCTGCGGGCATATTTCCAATTAAAACAGTTGGAACTCCTGGACCTGTGATGGGTCCTCCCACATGCGGTATAGGCGGAACTGCTGGTGTTTGCATGGGGCAAGTGTGCATATCGGTAACTCTGGCTGCTGGTGGCATATCAATTAATTTTTACTAAGGCTCCTTTAACGGTTAATATTCCTGAAGCACTGATTTCTGCAGTGGCTTTACCTGCTAATTTAAGGGTTGTTTTGGCATCTCCCTCAATTTGCAAGCCAGCAATTTTTACTGGACCTGCATCAGCCGTAATTTTAACGCCTTTTGTTGCCTTTAACGATACCTCTTTCATCGTTTTTAGGGTAATTCCAGCGCTTCCTAATTCCAGCGTATTGCCGTTTTTATCTTTCATTGTGATTCCCTTGCTATCATCCATGGTAATGGTATTTCCACCGGGTGTTTTCAACAAGAGATTTTTCTTCGCATCATCAAATTCGATAAATACCTTTTTCTTCGACATGATGACACGTTTATCATTGTCTGCTGTTATTTTTTCCGGCGATGTATTTGACTTATTGTAGAGCGTACCCAGAATTACAGGTTGACTGGGATCGCCTCCGAGAAACGAAACGACCACTTCGTCTCCTTTTTCAGGCACAAAGAATATTCCACGATTTTTACCTGCATCTGGGAAGGTTAATCTAGCCCAAACTTTAGCATCTTTACCAAAAATGGGGAGTTTTACCTGAATTCGCATCTGATTCTCTGGGTCACCATCTAATTTGACTACTTCCCCTAATTGAATGCCCAATGCCGTTCCATGGTAAGAGAGCTGAGCATCATTCTGTATCTCTGGATTTAGTTCAAAATGTGTCCGATGATCTAGTCCAAATCTATATTCGGTCACCCATTGACCCTGGCTTAGTAATTGATTAATCCCGGAGCAATAAAACTTGCCCCCTAATTTACCCAATCCTTTAACTTCAATAATATCTCCTAAGTGGGCATCGGTGTTGCCAATAACGCTAACGGATCCTAATTGTGTGGCCAATACAGAGCGCATCACTTTCCCATTGATTAGATCCTTAAAATCTTTATCTTCATACATGCCAGGAGTGGATATACCAATCTCCTTGGGTGCCTTAAAAGCATCTTTTAATTTAGCGTATGCAACTGCTGTAGGATTGAGTGGTTTATCCGAGGAAGATGACTTTGATGTTTTTATATCACCGGTTTTGTAATCCCAGTGCGTGGCTTCGTAATCAGAAATGATAGGGTCACTTTGGGTATGATTTTCGTAATTTAGTACGTCCTTGCCCAGTGAATACGTGGCTTTTGCAGAACCAGAAAGTTTGGGTTTAAGAACATCTACTTTGTTATTGGCGTTATAGACCAATAACCCATTTGCCTCCGCGCGCATGATGGCAAAGTCCCAATTTGAAATTCCGTACTGTAATAATTTTTCCTGTTCGACCGTTGTTGAATCTACTTTTACTGATAAGCCACTAACTTCACTAATTACGGATTTAATGATGTCGGAATCTTTCTTTTTTAAGAAAATTTGCGTTTTTCGTCCTTTTGTTAAACCCAGGGCTTTGTCCGCACAATGAATAACTAGGAAGCTTCGATTATTGCTCATCTCTGCGGATATTCCTGACACTATTCCCTTGAAAACCTCTTTTTTAGTGTCGGGATTTCCCAAAACTTTAATGGCGATGTCATCTCCGATATCAAAAGAATTGGCCTCGAACAACTCAAATTTTTGTTCAGCGACATCCCCATCTATGATTCTAATTTCAGCTCTTCCTATTCTGTTAATATGGAAGTCGACAGTCAACTCATACACATGGCTGGAGAGCTTGCTGACTTTACCTTTTATCATTAACTCGACGGCTACAGTTTGATTATCGGGTGTGCTCTTTGCCATTCGAAATTATTTAAGCGGTGGAAAATAGAGTTTTAGACCGGCCTGAAGGTTTCGGAAGGATTTGAGGTTGTTTATTTTGGCAATATTGATGTAGTGTTTGGCATCCCCGTATATTCTTTCACATAGTTGTGGAAGGGTGTCCCCCTCCTCAATTTCAATGAGATGACTTACATCAGGAGATTGTCGGCCTTGTTTTTTAAGCATGTTCTTGGCAGAAATTACTTCCATGAATTCTGCTTGAATATTGGCTTTAGTGGGTTGCCCATTTTCATCAAATCGTTTATACGAAATATTGTATTCTTTTAAGGTAGCCTTCATGCTAATGGTATCGCCCCAGTTTATTTGAAGGTAATTGGGTCGATGTGAAGATGACTGATACCCTACAATGTCTTCAAAAATTTCGATTCTTTCTGAGAGACTTAAGAGTGTTTCTTTTGGCGGAAGACCACTGGGAATACCGAGTACATCAAGAGGTTCAGCATTGGGGTCAATAACCAATTCCACAGAAAGTGTGCGAGCTTCTGTGGCGATATATTTTGGGTTGTTTCCATCGTAGCCAATAGGTACCCGTGTATTGAATTTATTAGAGTGAGTTAGTTTAAATGAACTGGGGTTGAATGGGAATCGGTACATTAAAACGCGAGCTCCAAAAACCACTGCCGCTTTCCCTTTAGGCATCACGGGTTTTGAGCAGTCCACATCTTGATATGCTTTAATCTCAAAATGTTGGAACGAAAATGTGTTTAAAAGGCCCATGGTTCAATGTATCAGCGTTTGTTGTTTTTACGATGGTAATCTGCAATTTTTCTATCCATTTCTTCGGATAAAAAATCTTGGAACTCCTCCATTTTTTCCATTAAATCTTTGGGTGAAACTGTCTTGGCGTTACTATTTCTTGTAGTTTCTCCAGTTTTTAGTGAAGCCTTAATTACTAGTTTCCCAATATGCGTCATACCAAAGAACTTAAAATATCACCCGGGGTAAAACCAGTCATACCTGACATTCCAGAATTGACTTGAGCATACCCGTTATACTCCATTTCTACTGTTTCTAAAATCAGTTGTGATTGTTCAGCATCAAAGCCACCCGTTTGCCAAGAAATTGGGTAAGTATTGTAGAATATCCAGGATTGCTGAGGAAGGTGTTTTTCGTTTAATGCACTAACTACCAGGGGAATGGGCATTCTTCTTTTGGCTACAATAGACATTTGGAACCAAGTGAGTAGGAAGTCATCATTATAAAGCCCCCGGACGAGCTTAAGCTTTCCAAGCTCAAGTCCTTCGGGGGCTCTGCTTTTAACCGTATTTTCGCCTTCGGTGGACTCACGGAATTTTACCGTTTTGCCTATGCCGTCTACTTTCTGAAAACGTGTATTGATGTTTACAAAAGGATTGGCAAAGATAAAGTCCACTTTAAAGTGATACCCCACCAATGGCTGTTCCGGTTCGTTTCCAATGTTAAGTCCAAGCATAACCCTTGAAAACGAATTTAGGATTAAAATGGCATTATGCCAAGGATAACCCTTCGTGTACGATGGTGATGGTTTCAACCGCCACCTCGCTTGCATCAGATTTCAAATCTGGATTTTCTACCTTTTTAGGCCACGCATTGGTAAGTGCCCAAGTCATAATAGGTGAGTGTGTTTCATCTAGAAGCTCAATAGTAACAGTTTTTCTCATTGGAGTATTCATCTCCACGGAGTTGTACCAATCCCAGTATTCCTGATCGCTTTGGAATACACCTTTCTTGATGACAATATCACCAGCTTTTCTTAATCCAGACATTTTTTGTGTGCTGAATTCGACACTCGCTCCGTCGCGGTATTCGATTACATCAAGCTCGGTATTCAAACCGGTTACTTCACTGCAGTTAATTACCGTGCTGTCAAAGGTCACTCGGAAGTGAAACCTTGGTAATGGATAATTTGGATCTGCCATAATATTTACGTTTTAGTTTAATTGATTAGACTTATGATTCTTGTAATTTGTGAGAGAACTTCAATACGATGAACTCAGCAGGACGAACAACAGCCATTCCGATTTCTACGTTCATACGGCCTTCAAGGATATCCACGCTTGACATGGTTGTACCTAATCCGATATTTACGAAGAATGCTTGATCTGCAGCGGCTCCTGCGAGTGCACCTGCTTTCCACAAGTTGGTTAAGTAATTCTCGATCATTGCTTTTACACGAATCCATGTAGAAGCATCATTCGGTTCGAATACAGCCCAACCCGTAGCATTTCTAACACTATCTTCTACCATGTTGAAGAAACGACGAACTGGAACATAACGCCATTCATTATCATTACCAGAAAGTGTACGAGCACCCCAAACCAAGGTTCCTTTACCCGTAAATGAACGGATTGCATTGACACTTTTTCCGCTAATAACGTCTACGTTTAAGTCTTCTTGTTGTCTATCGTCAATTTTAAAGATTGGGCGAGATACTGCACTCAAACTTACATTTGCAGGTGCTTTCCATACACCTCTTTGGTTATCAACCATTGCGTATACACCGGCAATTGCACCGGAAGGTGTGATTTTAGATAACTCTTTATAAATCTCGTTTACGATGTTTTGCAATAATGGGTTATAATCGTAAGCGATTTTACCCAGATTGATTTTTATGGATTCGGCATCTTCAAGGATACTATCCATGATGCTTCTAAGTTCAGCTCCTAAACGATGAGAAGTTTCTTTCATTAACTTATTCTTGATGTCATCGCTTGCCGCATCTGCAATTGAAGCCATGGCAACGGGTTCACCAAGATCTAGTGTAGGGTATTGATCGGCTGCAAATCCTCCTGAACCCATAGCGGAATCAAAACTTACGTATTCCTTTAATAGGGCAGCAAATTTTGAGCTAGCATTCACTTTTACGCCCATTTCATTGGAAACAGCAGCGCTATTGAAAAAGGAAATAGCGAAATCATACAAGGCTTTCATTTCATCGCCAAGATATTTAGCAGCACCCTCGTAGTTCGAATCGTCTCCGTTGTTATTATCAAGTAAATCGGTTAGCCCAGCCTTGTAATCTTTTTCCTTGGAAAACTCCTGAACACGTCCAAAGTCTATTACTGCCATGTTTAGGTTTTTCACTGAAATAGGGTGGGAGCAAATCTCCTCTAATCTTTTTTCATCATCACCTACCTTAATTTTGATGGTCTCGTGATTATATTTGTGAGGTAAGGAATTGAAAACCCAAGGGTAATAAGAAGCACCATATTTAAGGTTATTTACTCCAACTCCATTTCTGAAGTTAAGGATAACATCCTCCTCTTTTCTTGAAATATAACCGTCATAAACATCTAATACGGCAAAACGATTTTGCATTTCAGCACATTGCATCAACATCTGTTGCTGCAGGCTATAGCATTCATCAGACTTTGATAATAGCACAGCATCTGGGGATGCCAAAATCGTAGGTTGGTTTTCGCGTTTCACAGCGTCCATACCTGCTTGAAGTGATTCGAACTCGATATCATCATCATAGTTACCGACGCTTACGATGTAACATTCACCACCGCCATTTGCGAAGAACAAACGAACAGAATCATACATGAAAAACTGTTTGTCGAGGGCAACTGATTCAACTTGTAAGGAACTGTTAAGTCCTACGTTAATTTCTTGGGGAATGTACCCACCACCAAAATAGTCCACATAATCGAGCATGGATGTAATGTGGATAGCTTGGTTTTTTACACTTGCTCCGCTTTTAATGGCCCTTTGTGTGTACCCTACAAATGCAGGTACTGCTGTAGGCACTTGTCCAACGGATGGTGGTAATGTTGAAATCTCTTCGACGTAAACACCAGGGGTTTTGTAATTTGCCATTTCTAAATACTAATTTATTTGATTAAACTTTGTTACTATTTTTTCTTCTTATTTTAAGAAGGCATTAAAACAAAGCTAGACCATTAGTATTTGATTTCTCTTAATAAAATTTGTTCGTGTGGATAAGTAGGATGCAATGTGAGATCCAACAAAGAGAATTTAGGGACCTTGCATCTCAGCCGGTTAATTGAATTTTCTTCTGAAATCCTTACCCCATAACAATTTATGTATTGTAAATCGGTAAGATTTATAGGTTCTTTTGTCATTAAAAACCGGTATTCGTCATTTTCCACAGGAATTTCATTGAAGGCCACTTTTTCATTTTCATCTAATACAATACTTGGCATATTCTCATCTTTATAATCAAACCTAATGGCATAGCAAAGACGGTATTTTTTCTCCTCACACTGAAATAAAATTCTTCTAGAAACAAAATTTTCTAGATCAAAAAAGAATACATTTGGTTTTTTTATTAGGATATGTAAAACCCCTAATTTTTGGAATGGTTTGGGCAGTGCAATAGGTCTTAATTTTTCCCTTAATTCGGATTTTTTTAATTCTAATGGTATAACAGGGGTTTCTACTGTGTCGAGCTCACAAAAATAGTGATGCTGTGTATAGTGGATGGGGGAGTCATCAATTTCTGTGTACTGACTATAGGATAAATCATTCACCCCTAAATAGAAAGACAACTCAATGGCTTGATCCGAAGGTAGAATAGCTGCCGTACCATTGGTCTTGGCATCCTCCTCAATAGAAAGCGACAACATAAACTGATTGATTTTCCACACACACCTATGGTTTCTTAACCAGCGCTGTGTGTTTTCACTAGGGAAAAATGCCAACGTCTCCATATTGCCTGATCGAAATACAGGGTGTTTGCTTTCGATATATAGCCAGGGTATTTGCCTCATAAGCCTCCTGCATTTGGATTTAATCCAGATACTGATGGAGCGGACTTCGCGAATCCAGATTCTTTATAGATGGGTATGTAATTCAGTTTGTAATAGAGATATGGCATTAATTTAGAACCTATAGCTCCCCAAAGGTTGCTATTTTCTCTTTCTTCTAAACTATTTAGTTCAACCACTAGCGAATCGATGGTAATAGGTAAGTCCGGTAGATCTGATGGTAATAAAGTGGGATGTGCTACAAAATATTCAAGTATCCGACTAATGTAATTTAGCCCTTGTGGGTATTGTTTACCAGAAAAATTAGCCGCAAATAACACATATGCATTGAATAAACGGGCATTTCCCTCTGCTGTAGAACCGTGGTAACCACCTGATCGATTGATGGTTTTATCTTCCTCCATTCTCACGAGCATCATGTGTACCTGATTGTCTGTTTGAAGTGCTTTGGAGCCACTTAAATCCATAAGATTGGATAAGACTATAATGTCCTCCGTTTCATTGAAACGATATTTTAAATGGTCGTTTAGTTCGTCTGAGATGGCTTGGAGTACTTCGTAAATCACGGATGACTATCGTTTAAGGGCCCATACCATAATCCGAGCCAAATAAATACATAAGAAGCAGAAGCCCACGATAGCTAAGAATAAGGTTTCAATACCGTCAAAGTATAAGGCTAAATCAACCATTTGGTTTGGAATCAGATTTGCAAAGAGGTAATAAAACACAAAGGCCATCAAGGGAGAAATCAATATGGCCAAAAAGAACCATTTTACCTCTCTTGCAACTCCTCGCTTGAATTTCTCTCGTTTGTTATTCTCAAACTTCTTGAACATCGAATCTTGGCTTTCAGTAACAGCTCGAAAACTTCTACGATAAAGCTCGCGTTCTGTGCGACGTTCCATTTGTTTGAAAAAACGATCTGGATTCATAACGGTTTATCACAAATTAATACAATAACAATGACATTATGGTTAACAAATGTGAGTTTATACAAGCATGCAATTGTGTTTGACGCTGACTTACACAAAGTGTAATAACGAAAACTGAGTTATTTTGTTATTTTTGGTGATGACAAAAACAAGCCATCTTGATATAGAAACGGCCTCAAAAATTGGTGGAGATATCGATAAAGACCTACAATGGCTTGCTAATATTATTCGATATCAAATAGGAGATGCAGATGATGAGTTGATTGCTCGAATAGAGGAAGGAGGGGAAATACAACCTCCAAAAATAGGATCGGAATCCTTTTACGGACATTTTATCGCGAGTAAATCATTGAATGCGGTAGAACGAGGTGTATTCATCATGTCGGTGGCAGTGCATTTGCGTCCTTCATTGTTTGATCCTCTATTGAAAAAAGCGAAGGAATATCAATATACCGATACTCGTTTTGGTGGAATTGTTTCCGATGCGCAAATTCCATTTTTACCTACAGGAGAAACAGCTATTTTTTTACTCACCAACGGTTCCGTAGAAGAACGACTAATCGTTTTAGAAGTATTATCCCCTCAGCACTGGCTATTCAATGAAGAGGTACTTGAATTTAATTATACTGATCGTTTATTACCACACACATTTGCAGGGTTTTACTTAACAAAAGATTACGTGCAGTTATTAACTAAGGGAGTGGCTGATAAACCAGACTACTCTTCGAATTTTCCAGCTTCCTTGGTACGTGTATCGTTGGATTGGGATGATCTTGTGATATCTCAAGAGTTAAGAAAGGAGTTGAAGGATATTGAAAATTGGATTCGTTTTGAGGAACATATCTTAAATAGTGAGTCCATGTCCAAAAAGATAAAAAGGGGATATAAATTAGTTTTTTACGGTCCTTCGGGTACGGGAAAAACATTAACGGCAGGTCTGATCGGAAAGAAATTTGGGAAAGACGTATACCGCATTGATTTATCTCAAGTTTCTTCTAAGTATATCGGAGAAACAGAAAAGAATTTAGAGCGTCTTTTTAAACAAGCACGGAACAAGAATTGGATATTATTTTTTGATGAGGGAGAATCCCTATTTGGGAAACGTGGTAATAGTGGGCAATCAAACGAACGATATGCTAATCAGCAAGTTGGATTCCTATTGCAGAAAATTGAAGATCATCCAGGGGTTGTGATATTAGCGACGAATTTAAAAGGGAATATCGATGAGGCATTTTTACGCAGGTTTCAAAAGATGATTTACTTCGAAGCGCCAGACGCGGACTACAGGTATGAACTTTGGCAAAAGGCATTTGAGGGTACTTTACCTCTCGCGGATGACGTTGACTTAAAGCAAATTTCAAAGACTCATAAGCTTGTTGGAGGGCAAATTGTTAATATTGTGAAACAGTCGGTATTGAGGGTTTTGGGTAGGGATTTATCACAAATAAGTTACAGTGTTCTAAAAATGTGTATTGCTGAGGAAGAAAAAAAATCGTAAATATGTGATGAAAAAATAATTTCAATTATGAGCGAGACTGAAAGTAGTGTAACCCACTTCAAAAATAAAGCCCACAATTTCGCTGATGGGGTAAATCAAAGGGCGTCAGCTGCGGGCAGGGCAATGTATAGAGGAGGAGCCCATGTAGGCTCAGGTATGTCAGCTGCGGGCAGGGCAATGTATAGAGGAGGAGCCCATGTAGGCTCAGGTATGTCAGCTGCGGGCAAGTCAATGTATAGAGGAGGAGCCTATGTAGGCTCAGGTATGTCAGCTGCGGGCAAGGCAATGTATAAAGGAGGAGCCTATGTCGGCTCAGGGATTAAGAACAAGGCATCAGAATGGTCTGAAGAAAATTCAAAACGGGATTATGGAGAGTCCACAGGTCGAGACGGAATCACAAAAATTGTTGATGGAACTCTTGGTGACGTTACCCGAGTTGGTGTTGGCCTTGGGGCTTTAGGTGGAGTAGTAGGTGGTGCAGCAGTTGGAGGTGTTGAAATAGCAAAAGCGGCGGGCGACTCTGGTGCAAAGGATATTTCAGGAGCCTACGGGGCCTCTGCCAATAGCTTTGCGGATTCAATTTCACAAACAGGTAAATTCAAAGATATTTCTTCTACAAACTATGCTGAAGCACAAGACGCTAAAGCCCCTATGGGAGCTGTGGGATATGCTACGGGAGGTATTGGAGCTGGTTTATCAATTATAGGCGCAGGAGCAGACATGTATGGAATGGCTAAGGGAGCAAATCGATGGAGTAAAGCAAAAGATGCGGCAGGTAAACAATTGGGTAAGGAGAGTTTCTTTGAGAACGCTAAAAACCTGGTTAAAGACGCCTCTTCAGCTACTGGTTCCATAATGAACATGGCTGCTGGTGGTGCTACTGCTGGTGGAGCTATAACTGCAGGTATTGGCGGCGGGATAACAGCAGCCACGGGACTTTACGGTGGTGGAATGGATGCGTTTCGAGCAATTAAGTCCAAAAAAATGATTTCCGATAGAGGGAAGAAGTGGGAGCGATATGTCAAAAATAAAAAAGGCAAACGCATGGCAATGAGCGCCCTTAAGGTAATTGGTGGAGGATTAGGAATAGCAGCAGCAGCTTTAGGTACTGCAGCTGGGGCAGGAATACCTTTATTACTTGCTGGTGCAGCAGTTGGAGGGGGTATGGCGATAGCTAGAGCACTCCGTAAAAGGAATAAACAAAAGACATTAGAGGGATATCAAGAGAAATTGGATAAAAAAAGAGATGCAAAAGCAAGTTTGAGCCCAGAACTTGAGTCAGATGAAACTTTTGCAGGTATAAACCCAATGGCCGCAGCGCCAGAAAAGGGTTCAAAAGAGGAAAATGATAAGCTACAGGATATGCGTCTTGAAGAAAAAGCGAAAAAGAAAGGCAAGGATAAGAGCAATGTTTTTACTAAATCCTCTATAGCTAAAGAGATAATCTCATTCTTGCAAAAGAAATCAAATGATATTACGGCCAGAGTTGTGGCGTGGCTCGGTTTTAATAAAGATAAAAAAGCAGCGGAAAAAAAGAAGAACAAAAAACCTGGTTTGTTATCCAAGATCAGTCGTTTTTTCGGTAGAAAAAAAGATAACACTGTCCAGGAGCCTGAGCAAATTGAATACACTAATAATCCTGCATTTGCTCACGCTGATTCGGTAACAGCTCCTGAGGATAGTTCGGATAGTGCACCCGCTCCTGTAGAGCCTTCGGAGCCTAGCGAAGAAGAAAAAACGATTTTTGATGCTGAGAAAATATTAACTAGAATTGGTGTTTCAAACAATGAAGCTTTATCTGAAAACGGAGAGGAGTTATTTGAAAAAAGGCTTTCTGTTACGAATAGCATGTAACATCTTAACAGGTTTAAAACGGAGATAAAATATCGGGTAATTCCGAGTTAAACTGTGGTCCTTGGTAATTTACTTGCCCCATGGAATTAAATGCTGATGATGCCATTCCCATGTATTTTTCTCTTTGGGGAAAAGCTTTCATCCCAGCGCCTACAACCGATAGTCCAACATAAGGTAGTCCCTTACCCAAACCGCCCATTGTTTTTAAAGTATCTCCACCTGCAGTAAGTGACGATTTACCCAAGTTTTTACCTTGGTTTAGAATATTATCACTCATAAAATTCCCAGTTGTTCCAACAACACTTGCTGCTGGGTTTGGGATTAATCCAAGTCCGTTAGAGATCGCTCCGATTCCATGGCCCATTAGTTGACGATTGCGTTTTTGTTGGTTCTCTGCGTTATCCTTCGGCATATTTAAGGCATCCATAAAACCAACACGGTTTTTATTCATATCATCAATTCCTTTAGCAGCGTTGTACCCTGACATACCTGCGCCTGCTAATTGGAGTCCTCTCCTCACCGTAGGATTTTGGAAAGCGGTTGTTGCTGTCCTTCTAGCAGCATTCATGGTAGCACTAAACATACCATCTAAACTACTTATAATATTTTATTTAAATGAAATATTATTTTTTTTCAAGTTAGAAAATTGAAAATTCAACTCATCATCCAATCCATCTGATTTTATTCCTTTGATGCCCTCTACCAAACTGCCTACACTCACGTCTTGTAAATATTCTTGAACCGCCATGCGGTTGAGCAAGACATTGACCAAACTCACCCATTTGATGCCTATGAGGGTTTTTCCAGCCCAGTAGGTTAGAGGGCTTACTTTGTAGGCCACGAGCTGTGGACATCCTAACAAGGTCGTTTCTAAGGTGGCTGTTCCGCTAGCTACCAAGGCGTAACCACCGGTTTGGGAGGCAGTATGCAATATATCAAAGGTTTGGTTAAACCGTATGTTGGCTTGGAGCCCCTCTCTTTGCAAAATCTTATCGTAAAATGATTGTTCCAAGCTAGGAGCGCCAGCCACTATGATGTCAATTTCATTGCCTTCCACTTCGCGGGCGGCACGGATGAAGTTAGGGAGTAATGCCTCCACTTCTGCAGGCCTTGAACCCGGTAATAAGGCGATGGTTTTATTATGGCTTAAGGGCGTTGGTTTATTTTTGAGAAATTGGTTTACCGCCTTCTGTGTAGGGTTGCCCACATAAGTGCTTGGCATGCCGTATTTTTCAAAAAAGGCTACTTCAAAAGGAAAGATCACATATAAGTAATCAATCACTTTTTTCATGGTCTTGATGCGGCGTTTATTCCAAGCCCATGCCTTGGGAGCGATATACCAATGAACCTCTATTCCCAAAGATTTTGCGTATTTGGCCAAGGGAAGATTAAAACCAGGGTTATCGATGAAAACAACTTTGTCAGGTCGTTCTTTCTCTAGGTCATTTTTTGCTTTTTGCATAAAGCCGCGAATCGTTTCCAGGTTTTTGATGACCTCTACCAACCCCATGATATTGCGGTCTTTGTAATGCGATAATAACCTAGCTCCGGCGGCTTCCATTTTATCTCCTCCCCAAACACACATGTCCCAGTCAGGATGTGCAGAACGGATGTCTTTGATTAGTTCTGATCCGTGCTGATCACCACTGGCTTCACCGGCGAGGAGGAAGATTTTCATCGTTTAGAATCCTTGGGATATTCGGATTAGCGCAACCATAGCCATTAACATGGTGCCCACCATCCATCCTCGGGCCCAAAAAATGAGGTTATCCTTTTTCATTAACAAGAAAAATACCCCAATATTAGCAGCAACACCCAGTTGGAATGATGTATTGTAAGCAACGCTTAAATGAAATACTGCCCATAAGAAATTTTCTGGTTTAATCCCTTGAAAATAGGCAACTCCCATTCCCAATAGTAAGGGGAAAATTAAGGCTAAGAGTATTCCAAAAACGATGTGATAAATATTAGCTTTCATGTAGATTCCACTGATTGATTAATGCAATTCGTTGATGGTCGGTGAGGTCAAATTGGGTAGGTACAACCGAAATGTAGTTGTGGTCCAAGGCCCATTGGTCTGTATCCTCGCCTTTATCCATGTTGATGAATTGACCTGTCATCCAGTAATATGAACGATTGAAAGGATCCTTTCTTTCATCAAAGTCTTCTTTCCATTTTGCTTGAGCTTGTCTGCAAACCTTGACTCCTTTGATTTGCCTTTCACTGGGAACTGGGATATTCACATTCAATAGCGTACCATAAGGAAGCCCTCTTTTAAGGGTTTCTTGGGCTATATTTTTTATGTGCGGTTTGATGGTTTCAAAGTCGGCACCCCAGGCATAATCACAAAGCGAAAAGCCAATGGATGTCATTCCGTCTATGGCAGCTTCCATGGCAGCGGACATTGTACCGGAGTAAATGACATTAATGGAGGAGTTTGCTCCGTGATTAATTCCTGAAACCATGAGGTCAGGACGTCGGGGTAAAAGCTTATCAATGGCCAGTTTTACGCAATCTACCGGTGTGCCTGAACACTGATAGGCTTTAACACCTTCATGCATGTGAACTTCTGTTAACCTGATAGGCTGATTGATGGTTATTGCGTGACCCATGGCACTTTGAGGCTTGTCGGGTGCCACGACAATGACTTCTCCCAATTCTTTCATAACATCAATGAGCGCAATGATTCCAGGAGCGGTAATTCCATCGTCATTGCTGATAAGAATCAGTGGTTTTTGTTCAGACATACCACAAAAATAGGCATAAAAAAAGGAGGCCTTAACGACCTCCTTTTTTCTTTGTATTAAACTTTTTTAGAAGCTTACACGGAAACCTGCATTGAAGTTTCTTGGAAGACCCAAGAATACCTCTGCGTCATCCGCATCGTGGTCTTTGTCAAATGCATTGTAACGAGAGTTATCTGTTGCATCTTGAATGTAAACTGCATCAGCTAAGTTGAAGACGTGAGCAAATACACTCAAACGAGCATTACCCATGTCAATGGGAACATTGTAGTTTGCATGTAAATCCATTACTGTATAAGCTGGCGTTTTCCATGCTTGAATGTTATTACCTTCAGCCATTTCTTCAATTTTGACTTAAATCGAAGTACCTCACTCTCACTCAACGGTTTCAGCAGGTAATCAAAGGCATCTATTTGAATAGCCTTTAAGGCATATTGTGAATGAGCGCTAACCACTACTAGTGGGACATCTTCCGGAATAAAATTAGTAAGTTCTAGCCCCATTTCGTTACGCAGTTCAATATCCGTAAAAACAATAAATACATTCTCCATTAGGAATGCCTCCGTGGCTTCCTGCAAAGAAGAAACGGATATGACACGGGTAATGATGTCTCCTAAATGTTCTTGGATGTAGAATTCAATCATGGTCCTACCGGACATTTCATCGTCTATCACTAAAGCAATCCGCGATATGTCCTGACGATCAGGCATGGTAGGTTGTTTTTTTGCTTTATAACTTTACCAAAAGTAACGTTACTTTGCTATAAATCGAAGTGCATTCATTAAGAAACTCCCTCCATTCAGTAAATATCAGCGTCAAAGGGGCGCAGCTTTTAAACTGGACTCGCCATTTAGCTCGGAATGGAACAAAATGGAATCAAGAAAAATCGGTGCTCTGGGTCGTAGATGACGCCTATTGGAATCGCGTTGCACCGGTATTATTTCCTATCGTGGGTAGATTAAAAGACGACCGATATTTTCACAACGGCGATACCTTCGAAATAAAACAGCACGGATTTGCTCGAGATGCGGAATTTGAGTGTATAGAGCAATCTGAAAATAGTGTTCTATTTCAATTGAATTCGAATCAAGCAACACTTGATGCATTCCCATTTTCATTTACGCTTCAAATTCGTTACACCTTATACGGAGGAGGTCTTACTGTGGAGCAGACGGTAACCAATACTGACCATTCATCTACTATGCCATTCAGTATTGGCGCACATCCTGGGTTTCATACTCCTCTTGAAACTGAGAAATACAGCATTCAAATCGATGGCTTGGAAGAACCGGTGAGGCACCTAATAGAAAATGGAATTTACACGGGAGAAATGGAAATGCTTGAAACTCATTCGGGCAATCGTATTGACCTCTGCGATGCTTTATTTGAATCGGATGCCATCGTATTCAAACAAGCGGGTATATCGTCTATTTGTATTTTAGAGGATAATATACCACTTGTAAAGCTTTCCGTAGAAACGGAGACCCCTTATTGGGGTGTATGGAAAAAGCCCGGTGCACCGTTCCTTTGTTTAGAGCCCTGGTGGGGGATAGCAGATCACGCGAATGCCTCGGGTGTCTTGACAGAAAAGGAAGGAATGATGCATCTCAATGCGGGAGCATCTCAAACGTTCACCTATAAAATGGAATATTTGCAATGAAAGAAATCATATTGATATTGGGTTTAGCGGCACTTATTGGGATCGTTTTATTCAATCGCCATAGAAACGAAAAGTCCCTGAAGTTATTAACCGACGAGCAAAGGGGGCAACTACTAAATCACTTTTCAGGATTTAGAATTTATTCCCTGTACGCGTTGTTTGCCGTCATCGGATTGTATTGGTTGATCGGGTATTTGGATTTGTTTCAAGATACGGGAGCGTTGTATACTCTTTTGTTAGTAGTGTACCTATTGGTCACACAATGGTTGACCATGAAAAAGTTAAAGGAAATAGAGTTACCCGCTTTTTATGTAGATGCTCAAAAAAACATGTATCGCTTGAGGCTTGTGGGGATGGGCTTATTTGTGCTTTCCTTTCTCTTGTACACTAAACTTTGATGTTTTTTCTCGATGTATCTTACCTGTTTTGGTGCGGATAAGTTGATCAAAATATCGAACAATCCTGGGTTTTGTATGCTGACGAGTAACTCCCCAATGTTCCGGTGGAGTGAATCCTTTTTTAAGGTAGGCGACTAGGGCTTGTCCGAGCTGTTCATCTTCCTCCCACCAACAAAAAAAGTCATCCTCGTTCCATTGTTGGGCCCGCCGAATTTCATTCTCAACGGATTCAAGTTGTATTTTGATTCCTCCAGAGTTGATGCTAAAATCGCTTCGCCCTATCCATTGGAAACTTGAAGGATTTTGGATGTTAATCAAATCATGGGTTTGGAGCCACCCTTGGGTGGTAGGATTTTTTACTTGCAAACGGCCTGTTTTATCTGTTCTTATTTCGGTATTATCGATACAGCGGTAATGTTCTTCACCCAATATTCTTCCGGCAAAGTGAGAGTAGGTTTCTGTCATTCCGAAAGTATGGACCCATTTAATATCTGGAAATTCAGTACACAATTGTTGCTCTAAATTTTCATCGATGGGAGCGCCTCCAATCAGGATGCCTTTGAATTGGGAAAGTATTGCTCTGCTGCTTTCATTGTTGAGTATGGCGCGCAATTGCATGGGTGTAAACGAGGCCAAATTGGCCTGACCCTCGTATGATGCAAGTGGGTTGGAAGTGGGTTCTATTATATCAAAGGGTATTCCCAAAACTTTACTTCTTACCCATTGGAAAAAACCACCTGCTTTATCAAGAGGCAGGGCGATGAGTTGCTTGGAAACCTGTTGCGGAATAAAATGTTTGAGGGTTTGTTTTGCGCTCCAGATCAATAAATCATGTTGGTAGGTCCATGTTTTTGGTACGCCCGTACTACCGGACGTGGTGATTTCTAATGGCTCGTGGTTCTGCCATTTTTCTTCATACAGTGTGATTAGGTCATTCGTTCCAGGCATACCCTTTGAGTAGTTCAAAGAAACGATCTATCTCTGATTCTTGGTTGTAATAATGGGTAGACACACGGATACAATCGATGCCGTTTTCCCCAACATATCGGAGGATCAGTCCGTTTTTTCTGGCGTATGCAACAAAGCCACTGTTAGGTTTCTCTTTGGAACAATAGCGAGGTGATATTCGAAAACCCAGTTGTCCTGCGTTGGACTTGTTTTCTGCTGGGGTGAGAATTTCTACCGCATCCTCCTTGGTGAGCAAGGTGTTTCTGAGGTAAGCGTGTAATTCGCGTATGCGATTTTCTATTTTGCCCGGTCCGATTTGTTGATACAGTTCCAGCGCCGCTTCACATCCTTTGAGTTGTGGTCCTCCAAATGTGCCATAACTATATCGACTAGCGCTTTCATTGGGAAGAGCCATTTCCGGTGGATGTTGGCTCATGTCAAAACTATTCACACTGTAGGCGGCAACGTGGGTTACCTTGGTTTCGTTTAATCGGGCTTTTTTAATGTACATCCAACCCGTTCCTATTGGGCCTAGCAACCATTTATGAAAACAACCTGCGTAATAATCACAACCTATTTCCTTCAGGTTGAATTGGATCATTCCCAATGGGTGTGCCCCATCTAAGACAGAAATGATGCCTCTTTCGCGTGCGAGGGTGCAAATTTCTTTTACAGGAAGGACTTGGCCGATGGTACACGGGATATGGGGAACAGCCATTACCTTGGTCTTTGGTCCAATAGCTTTTTTTAGGATATCAAGGGTTTCACTTGCATTCTTTCCTAGTGCTACGGTTTTAATTTTTATCTTTTCTAATTGCGCCCTCCTCATCCAAGCGGCACATCCTCCAATGTGCTCATGTTGGGTTAGAATGACCTCGTCTCCTTCTTTTAAGTCGATACCCCAAGCAATGTGGTTAACCCCTTCACTTACGTTTTTTGTTATGCCTATCTCTTGTGCTTCTACCCCTAAGAGTTGAGCTAATTCGCTCTCCAGGTGGTCGCTATGGTGAGGATATGCTGCCTTTTCCGCGATATGAAGATAGCTTTTTTGAACGGCCTCTAATACGGGGTAGGGCGTGATTCCCATGGTTCCATTATTAAGGAATGTTCTATTTTTTTCTAAGGGAAACAGGCTTCTCAATGTCTTCCAGTTGGCATGTGGGATTTGATGACTGCTGACCTGATGTTTAGGCAGCCATTCTTGGCTTCCCCGTAAAGGAATGCTCAGTGTGGCGCCAAGCCCTAACCCGAGAAATGATTTTCTGTCCATAGCAATTGCAGTTTAATGAATTTCAGCTTTAATTGGAAATTCCTACTCGCTTTAATACCAAATACTTTCGAGCTTAAATGCTTATTTTTGTGATATCACTAAAAGAGGAAATTATGAATGTATTAGGGATAATGAGTGGTACGAGCATGGATGGCATTGATTTAGCCTTGTGCTCGGTAGAAGCAAATGGAGATGACTGGTCGGTTAATATCAAGAAGGCCGTAACCATTCCTTACAGTGAAACATGGAGGGTTCGATTATCGCAGTTGAAATATCAAAACCCAGAAGTGTATGCTCGTACGGATGTTTTTTACGGTCGTTATTTGGGAGAATTGGCCTCTGCCTTTGAGAAAGAGTCGGGCGAAAAAATTGATTTGATTGCTTCTCATGGTCATACCATATTTCACGATCCCAAAAAGTGGTTAACGGCCCAAGTGGGTGATGGAGCTACCATGTACGCTACATCTAAAATCCCAACCGTGACCAATTTCCGTCGAGCAGATTTAGCAGCTGGTGGTCAAGGCGCTCCCTTAGTAACTTTAGGGGATGAGTTGTTATTTTCAGAATACGATGCCTGTTTAAATCTGGGTGGGTTTTGTAATTTATCACTAAAAAATGCAAGTGGGAGAATGGCATTTGATATTGCTCCTTGTAACATTATACTGAATCGTTTGGCCCGTGAGAAAAAACAAAAAATGGACGAGGGTGGTCAAATTGCAGAGCAAGGAAGCATCATTTATCCGTTGTTAGAGGCATTGAATTCAGTACCATATTACTCAAAGAAAGCTCCCAAAAGTTTGGGAAGAGAATGGATCAATAAAGAATTCTGGCACATTGTGCGTGATTACGATGATCATTCGGTAGAAGATCGCATGAAAACCTTGGTTATGCATATTGCAACACAAATAGCATTGGCCTTGGATACCTATTCAGATAAAGCCCCTGAAGACATGAAGATTTTGGTGACCGGTGGTGGTGCTATGAACCCTACTTTGGTGGACTTTATCAAGACGGAAACCGATTCTGATATTGTGGTTCCCGATGATGATATGATCAACTATAAAGAGGCCATGATTTTTGCTTTATTGGGTGTGATGCGCGTTCGCAACTTAACGAATGTGATGGGTGAATCAACCGGTGCAGACTATTCTGTGATTGGTGGTTCGTTGGATGGTGATTTTTCAAATCTTATTTAAGTGAAGGTAGATAAACTGATTAGTAAATTCGAGAACAAAGCACCGCATATTGTCTTCTCGTGGAAGGATAGTGAAACCGAAGCCGAGGGTTGGGTAGTCATTAATTCACTTCGAAATGGTGCAGCCGGTGGAGGAACCCGAATGAGGGTAGGGTTGAACCAAAGAGAGGTTGAAAGCTTAGCTAAAACCATGGAAGTTAAATTCACGATTGCTGGACCTCCCATTGGCGGTGCTAAATCTGGGATTAATTTCGATCCAAAAGATCCCCGTAAAAAAGGCGTATTAGAACGTTGGTACAAGGCGGTAAAGCCGATTTTAAAACACTATTACGGTACTGGCGGAGATCTTAACGTTGATGAAATCCACGAAGTGATACCAATGACAGCGGAGTTGGATATCCTTCATCCCCAAGAAGGAGTAGTGAATGGATATCATACCAGTTATAATGCCGAAGAACGATTAAAAGCCATTGGTCGATTGCAAGAAGGCGTATTGTTGCCAATTACTGACGAACGCCTAACTCCAGACTTAAGTAAAGGTTATACCATTGCAGATATGATAACCGGTTGGGGAGTAGCAGAAGCCGTAAGGCATTACTACGAAACCTATGGTGGTTTCATGAATAATAAACTAGCCATCATTCAAGGTTGGGGTAATGTAGCTGCTGCAGCCGCATTCTATCTAACAAAGTATGGTGTGCGTATTGGTGGTATCATTGATAAAGATGGTGGCATCATTGATAAAAAAGGATTGGGTCACGATGAAGTAGTGGCTTTGTTCAATTCTCGTAATGGTAATGCGCTAAACGCACCAAATATGATGAGTTTTGAAGAAGTCAATGAGCAAATATGGGACCTTCCCTCAGAGATTTTCATCCCCGGTGCGGCAAGTCGATTGATTACAGAAGGTCAAGTGAACCGCATGGCGAAATCGGGCATAGAGGTGGTTTCCTGTGGAGCCAATGTGCCGTTTGCGGATGAGGAAATCTTTATGGGGCCAATTTCAAAACTTGCTGATAACCAATTTGCCGTGATTCCAGATTTCATTGCCAACTGCGGAATGGCACGGGTGTTTGGTTATCTAATGAGCAAAGATGCAAAAGTGAAAGACACGGAGATCTTCAAAGACGTTAGTAAAATAATTGCGGGCGCTATTGCTCGAGTGCACCAGTTTAATCCTAAATCAACCGGCATTTCGGCAAAAGCCTTGGAAATGTCTTTAACCGACTTAGTAAAACAACATGACTAAACATATTATCGATCGCTTTTGCGATTATGCAAGAATAGATACTCAAAGCGATCCAGAATCAACCACATTTCCAAGTACGGAAAAGCAAAAAGATTTGAGCCGTTTATTGGTTCAAGAATTATTGGAATTAGGCCTCGAGGATGCCCATTTAGATGAGCATGGCTATGTTTACGCAACTTTAAAGTCAAACGTCAACCGTGAAGTTCCTGTGATATGTTTTTGTGCGCATGTGGACACCTCACCTGATTGCACGGGAGCTAACGTAAAACCCATTATTCACCGCAACTATGATGGTTCTGATTTGATGTTACCCGATGATCCAACGCAGGTGATTAAACCGTCTGAACATTCGTATTTAAAGGAAAAGATTGGTGAGGATATCATCACTGCTTCTGGAACAACCTTGTTGGGTGCCGATGATAAGGCTGGTGTGGCCGTTATCATGGATTATGTTCAACACATGGTAGCAAACCCAGAATTACCGCACGGTGATATTCGAATTTTATTTACCCCAGATGAGGAAATAGGTCGAGGAGTAGATCACGTGAACATCGAAAAATTAGGTGCTCAAGTGGGTTATACCTTAGATGCTGGTAAGCGTGGGGCCTATGAAGACGAAACCTTTTCAGCTGATGGAGCTACAGTAAACTTTTATGGAGTTTCGGCTCACCCAGGATATGCTAAGGACAAATTAGTGAATGCTTTGAAGATTGCAGGTGATTTTTTAAATCGATTACCCAAAGATTCGTTTTCTCCTGAAACCACTTCCGGTAGAGAGGGGTTTATTCACCCCGTAACGATGGGGGGTGTTGCTGAGCACGCTTGGGTTAAGTTTATTGTGCGTGATTTTAATACTGCAAAATTAGCTGAATACGAAGAGCGTTTGAAAGGCTTTATGAACGATACCGTTGTTGATTACCCAGGAGCTAGAGCCGATATACAGGTGGAGGAACAGTACCGAAACATGAAAGAAGTGATTGAACTTACTCCAGAGATTTCACAGTATGCCATTGAGTCTATTGAGCGCGCCGGAATTGAGCCTCGATTAAGCAGCGCACGTGGCGGTACCGATGGTTCACGTTTGAGCTTTATGGGATTGCCCTGTCCGAATATCTTTACGGGTGAAATGGCATTCCATGGCAAACACGAATACGTGAGTGTTCAAGACATGGAGAAAGCCGTTGAAGTATTGGTGAACGTATCTGAAAAGTGGGCTAACCACTAAGCCAATTGCCCTATATGCTTTAGGTGCAAAAGATGTGATCGAATGGCTTCAAAGAAGTTCGGGATCTCATTGTACTTTACGTTGAAATCGTGACAGGTTCTCTTTACGATTTCATTGAGTTTAGGGTAATGTATGTGACTGATTTTCGGGAATAGATGGTGTTCAACCTGGAAGTTGAGACCTCCTAAAGCCCAAGTCAAAAACTTACTTTTAGTACTAAAATTAGAGGTGGTGTTGATCTGGTGAGTCGCCCAGTCATCTTGCACGCGAATGGCATCCAATGTGGTTTGAGCATTTTCAGCATCCGCCTTGTCTGTTACAAAGTGAATGTCTTCAACTACGTGTGCGAGCTGGAATACCACAGTGATACAAATGCCAGTTATGATTCCTGTGAGGAAAAAACCTATGAAGGCGATTTTAAATCCAAATACATAAGCTGGAGCAAATAGAAAAATCATCAAATAAGCAATCTTACTAATCCAAAAAGTGAGGTGATCTTTCCAAGTAAATGCCGTTTTGAATGGGCGATCAATGACCTTACCCGAGAAATACTTTTTGAAGTCCTGGAAAAACACCCATGCCAAATAAGCGATGGTGTATAAGGGTAATCCATAAATATGTTGATACTTATGGAACCAGTGTTTCCTCTTAGAAGTATTTACTCTCAAGATTGGCCATAAATCAATATCATCATCTACACCTTCAATGTTGGTAAAGCTGTGGTGTACCACGTTATGCTTTTCTGCCCATAAAAATGCGTTACCACCAAGTAGATTGAGTGACTTTGCCATCAGTTTGTTTACCCATTGGTACTTAGAATAACTACCATGTGCACCGTCGTGCATGACGTTAAATCCAATACCTGCAAACCATAAACCCAAGGTAGAATAGAGCAAATAAACCCATGCACTACCTTCAGGAACAAGGAATATTGCCAAATAGTTGGTAGATAAACCAAGACCTAAAATGATGGTTTTCCAGTAGAGTTTCCAGTTACCAGTAGGACTAATATTATTCTCGTCAAAGTATTCATTTATACGGCTTCGAAGTGTTGAGAAGAACTCCGCATTTTTGCCCTCGAATCTAATAGGTGTCATAAATCGTTACTTACAAATGTAGGTAGTATGCTTAACTTCTACCAATGCAGTGAAGAGTTAATGGCAATTGGTTTAACAAAGAACAGATAGTAATAGAGAGAAAGACCGGCGTTATTACTTGCTTTTGTTTCTTGTACTGATCTTTAAAGGCAGATATAATGGGCACGTTTGAACCGCGGAAGTTAGTATAAAAATAATCGCTAGAATTGACATTATCCATACCCACATTCCGGTGAAATATCCTGTAGAAAGAAGTCCTCCAAGTATGAGTGCGACAGAGAATCTAATTCCTCTGTCTATGGTTCCCATGTTTTTTGTACTAGCCAAATGTTAGAAAGATGAACCTTGAAATTAAACAAAGTTGGTTAAGAAGCAATAGGAATAAATACCTATCGGCCTATTTATCACATTATCAATTAAGACGTTGTTTCTGTTTTTCTTGAGCTTGTTTTATTAATTCACTTTCGGTCTTAGCAGCACTTTCTATAGCGTTAGCCTTCTTGTTTGCTTCTGTTTCGATTTGCGTGGCTTTTTTGTAACCCTCTTTTTTTAGTCGGTCAATCTTTTGGTTGCTCTTCTTTCTTAACGCTTTGGCTGCCTTCTCGGCCGCGAGTCTTTCAATTGGGTTTTTGGCTGCCTCTATCATCTTTCCAATCTTCTTATCGGTTTCCTCTCTGCTTAGATCCATTAAACGATCGGTTTCCGCTCGTTGTCGGTCGGCTGCTTCACGACCTTTATCTCGAATAACTTGTGCTTTTTCTGCAGCGGCATTCCTCAATTTTTCTGCTTTTTGTTCAGCTTTTTCAATGAGGTTGTCGCTGATTTCCTTTGCCTCTTTTTTTACCTTTTCTACTGCTTTTTCCTTGTATTCTTCAACTACTTGAAGTCCGAGTTTTTTCCAATCAATGCTTAATTTAGGAGAAGTTGTAGTCCCGGTAATTCTCATCGGTACCGCTTTTCCTTGGGTGTAAAAATGTCCGTTGAAATCTAAATTCTGATCGAGGTCTACACCACCTGTAAACGCCATATTTGACCCCTTGTAAACATCTAATCTGATGCTATCCTTAAGTTTGAGTTGACCATCTTGTATCGCAAAACCAAGGGTACCAGGCTTTATTTGAACTTCTTTTACATTCTCTTTTCCCCACTTTAGCTGCTCAAAAACTTGATTAAGCCATTCGGGTGATTCTAATTTTGTCGCTTGACTTACTTTGGCCAATCCATCCGCGCTTAAATCCTGCATGATGGGTGACATGTCTTGGCCGAGATCAGAATTCATTCTCATATTTAAGTTGAATGGCGCATCGAACTTTTTCATGATGGGTGCGTAGGTTTGTAATAGACGGAAAGAATTCCCCACATTTTTTGGCACTAGGTTTTGTAACTCAAAGTTTGTAGCCAAATGGGGTTTCCCTCCTTCTTCGTATGCATAGGTGGTACTGAAGTTGAACTGACTTCCCCATATATTGGCCTTGATGGGGTCAACGATTAATCGGCCTTCGCTGACTTTAATAACAGCTTGGCAATTGCGAAGGTCATAATCTTCATAAATCAACTGCCCGATGCTTCCTGAGAATTCAAGGTCTAAATTGTGTGGAATGCTTACCGCCTCCAAAGCTGAACTATCGCTAGCTTCAGATGTTTCTGCAGCACTTACATCCTCAGAAGCCATCCATTCGTTAAGGTTGATTTTATCGCTGTGGATTTTTAATCTACCGTGAAGCATTTCATCGTTTAAAGCAAAGGCAATTGCGTTATCTAATGTTCCCTCTTTGACTTCGATTGTAGACTGTCCGTAGGTGATTTTTGATGGAGCAACTTTAAAGGAATGAGGGTTAGCGGTTATTTCAAAGTAGTTTATGTTAAGGGGTAATATATCTTCACTGAAGAAGTTGAATTCTTCCAACTTTAAAGAACCATCCGCATTGAGGTCATTGATGTTTTGATTTTCGACACTTGCATAATGTCCCTCAAACGATAAAGAACTTGTTATTTTTCCGCTCACAGCCAATGAGGAGTCTAACGAAAGAACTTCTTTCCACTGATCTAAGTCGATGCCCGCCTTTATATTTCCTTTGGCATATGGGTTTGAAACGGGGTTTTTGGAATACAAGCTCATTTCAAACGGATCTTCTCCCAATTTTAGTGAGAAGGTTTTTAGATCAAGGATGGATTGGTCGGGATCCCCGTCTTTGTTTTCAATCAATAAATCCATGTTGATATTGGTCACCGATTTTGGTAGATCGGGATAATGGAATTGTGCATTTTGGATGCCCATTTTAATCTCTGAGGATGGCATTTTTACCTCGTCCATCACGCCCCTCAACACCATAGAGAAATTCATTTTACCCGATGCTTGCACCTGATTAAAATCTTGAGTGTAGCATCCAGGAACGGCAGACAACAATGATTTAAATTCAGAACTCGGAACATCCATGGCTAAATCCATCTCCATGTTTTCATCGTTGAGTTGCAACCAACCTTTCATGTTCAATGGAAGTTCGTTGAGCTTGGCATTCATGGATTCAATGTCAAAACGGAAGGTGCCTAAATCCATTTCTATGGAACTTTCTAGGTTAAATGAAGCCTTGGATATAGCGGTTAATCCTTCATAGCTCACATTCATTTCTTTGGATGTAAAAGTGCTGATTAAATTGAAAATATCTCCTTTGTAAGATCCTTCCGCTACAAAATCAGAAGAATTGGATACAAAATCTACTCCCATAGAGGCATCGTGGTAGATAATGTTCGCATTGGTAATCTCTATATGATTTAGATCTAAAGACAAAGATGATTCAGTAGTCTCTTCCTCGGTGATTTCTGTTTCCGCACTCTCGGCAGGAACAATGTCATAATTCCCGCGCCCACTTGGTAGCACATGTACCTTAACACGAGGCTCGTTGACGTAAATTTTACTCAGGCCAATGGATTCATTGTCGCCAAAAAGTGTAGAAATATCCACCACAAGGCGAAGTTCTTTGGATTGGAAAAGGGTATCGGTTTGGAAGGAGTCAACACCAACAATTTTAAGGTTGTTAACGCCGACCGATAAGTTGGGGAAATTTCGGATCAAACTTAAATTCAAGTCATCGTCAAAATCGATTTTAGCCATAACCGATTCTGATGCTGCTTGTTTCGCGGCTGTCAAAATCTTCCCTTTGAACATCAAGGGAACCGTTAATAGTATCAAGAGAAAAATCACCAATACCGCACCAATTCGAACCATCCATTTTTTCATATTTCGAAATTACAACATTTAGTATTTGAATTAACGCTAAAACACATCGCGTATTTCCTTTTTATAAATGCAGTTTTGATTAACTTCGCTTTCAGTATAAAAGACCAAAATCTATGCTTACAGGATTAACACACATGCACTCATTACTTCGTTGGGTGATTTTGATTTTATTGATTTACACCTTGATTCGTTCGTTTCAGGGTAAGGCTGGAAAAGAAACCAAGTTTTTAACCATTACCTCTCATATCATGCTCTTGATTGGTTTGGCCCAATGGTTTCTAGGATCTTGGGGTTTAAAGCTCATACAAAATGTAGGGATGGGAGAAGTTATGAAGAACGCTTCTCAACGTTTTTTTGCGGTAGAACACACTTTTACTATGATCATTGCCATTGCTTTGATTACCGTTGGTGGTGTTTCTGTAAGAAAGGGAAAGTCTAACGCCAAATGGTTCTATTTGATTGCGTTAATTCTCATTTTAATGAGGATTCCTTGGCCGTTTATGGAAGCTGGAATTGCTCGCGGATGGTTCCCGGGAATGGCCGCATAATCCATTTATCTTTTACTGAATCAGAATATCGAAAGGTGCGACTTTTATGTCGCGCCTTTTTTAATTTTGAGTTAAATTTAACATCATGAAAAAATCGACTTGGTTTATCATCGCAATACTAGCATTGTCTGGAGGTTTTGTTGGGTCACTCATACAAAACCGTTTATTTGGTTCCAAAGCGAGCACGACAATATCAGTAGCTTCTGAGCGTGAAAATTTACTAAAGGCAGTAAATACGGGAGGTGAAGATCTCACCAAGTTTGAAACGGCTAGTGCTGTTTCAACCCCAACCGTGGTATTTATAAAAACCGTATCCACCGTTCGTTACGAGAGTCCGTTTGGGTTCTGGGATTTCGACCCATTTGGAAGTAGAGGAAAGGCATCCAGTTCAGGAAGTGGGGTCATCGTGAGTTCGGATGGTTACATTGTGACTAATAATCATGTGATTCAGGGAGCGGAGAAAATAACTGTTGTGCTAAATAAAGGGAAACGAGAAATTGAAGCAACGGTAGTGGGTGCAGATCCTAGTACAGATTTGGCCTTAATCAAAATCGATAAATCAGAGTTGCCAGCCATTGTTTTTGGTAATTCTGATAAGGTAAATGTAGGTGAATGGGTGTTGGCCGTGGGTAATCCGTTTAACTTAAACAGTACTGTAACCGCAGGAATTGTTTCCGCTAAAGGACGTAACATCAATATTGTGAAAAACCGATTCCCCATTGAGAGTTTCATTCAAACTGACGCGGCGATCAATCCTGGGAACTCTGGTGGGGCATTGGTGAATTTAAATGGAGAGTTGGTAGGTATTAATACGGCGATCCAATCCAATACAGGTAGCTACACAGGGTATGGTTTTGCCATTCCGAGTAACATCGTGAAGAAAATCGTTCAGGATTTCATTGAAAAGGGAGAGGTATTACGGGCATTCACTGGTTTTGAAGTGGGGCCTGTTTCTGCTGACGAAATTCAAGGTTTAAATATCAGTACGGATCCAGTAAAAATACGCGCTTTGTTGGAAGATGGGCCAGCCGACAAGGTGGGTCTAAAACGAGGAGACGTTATCATAAAGATTAACGGGGAGTGGATAAATGGCCGCTCGGGTTACGATGAGTTACTGGCATATCAACGACCAGGAGATAAGCTCGAACTGGAAGTGGTTCGCGATGGAAAACCATTGAATAAGAGTGTTATCCTAATCGGGAAATCAGCTCAACGAGAACTAATGATGCGCGGGGTAGTCCATAGCAAATACTTAGGGGCAGATTTTCAACCCTTAGGAGCTTCGGAATTAGCAAAATACCGAATCAAATCAGGCATAAGAATCATGAACATCCGTCGTGGTGGGGCCATTTCACAGATGGGACTTAGAGAGGGCTTTATCGTTGAAAAGTTCAATGGAAAGCGATTCAATCAGGCGGAGGATTTAATTGCGGCAATGGAAGGAAATAGTGGACGTTTGAAAATCGAAGGGAAGTCGGCGAACGGATCATCTCAGTCGTTCTCCTTTTTTAGATATTAAACCATAATGGGAAGTGCATACCTTTGCGGTATGTCTGTTCCATCTATACCGGGCATCTCATACGAAGATAGCTCCTCCTTTTTTATACTAGCTGGCCCTTGTGCAATTGAGGGAAGGGATATTGCTTTAAAAACAGCAGAAACCTTAAAGAATATCAGTGAAGAACTTCAAATTCCTTTGGTATTTAAGGGATCTTATCGCAAAGCCAATCGTTCACGCTTGGACTCCTTCACTGGGATTGGCGATGAAACGGCGTTGAAGATTCTCAAAGAGGTGGGAGAAACATTTAACGTCCCCACGGTTACGGATATTCACGAATCTGCTGAAGCAGAAATGGCTGCGGCCTACGTTGATGTATTGCAAATCCCAGCCTTTTTATTCCGTCAAACGGAGCTATTGGTAGCCGCTGCAAATACGGGCAAATGGATCAATATTAAGAAAGGGCAATTTGCCGCCGCTAATGCCATGGAACACGCGCTGGTTAAATGTAAAGAATCGGGCAATAATAATGTCATGCTTACGGATAGAGGAAACTCATTTGGTTATTCAGACTTAATTGTTGACGTTCGAAATATACCAGAGATGCAGGCATTTGGTGCACCCGTTATTATGGATGTTACTCACAGTTTACAGCAACCGAATCAATCCTCTGGTGTGACCGGTGGAAAGCCTGCCTTGATTGAAACCATTGCAAAAGCAGCGATTGCTGTCGGAGCAGATGGGCTATTCTTGGAAACACATCCAAATCCATCAGAAGCCAAATCAGATGGAGCTAATATGTTACCGCTAAATCAACTAAAGCCTTTGCTCGTAAAATTAAAGAGAGTTCGAGAAGCCATCCTTTAAAAAAGATTTTCATATGAAATGAAAGAGGGGCTTAAAGCCCCTCTTTTTATTTCTTTTTCTTCTTTTTAACTCTCCATTCACGTGGAATCCGTTTTGGAATTAAGATTAACTCCGTATCGGTTTCGTATGAAGATGATTTAAAGAATTTCTTCATGGTACGGCTACCGATGGTTGGTGCTTTTGCACGCTCATCAATCTTAAACTGAAGGCCCTTAGCCACGTAGCGACCAAAGTGTAGTTCTTGAACGATGAATCGGTTACCTCTAAGTTTTACTTTACCCACTTTGAATTTATCTCCGCTCACGAAGTCCTTTTTGGTGATTAGCTTCTTGGTGTACCATTCTGCTGCTACTTCCGGCGGAACCACGTCGTAACGCTTCTTGTCGTCGATTTCAAACATAGCAGGCTCTTTGCCCATCACCATCAAAGGAATGGATTTCTTATCGTCTTCGCGCTTGATGTTAAGCTTTACAGCGTACATCATATCCTCATCAGAAACTGGATTCACATTTTGAGGAGCTTGAGCGCTGTCGGATTTACCTGCGAGGCTATCGCGGGTAGCTTTACCATCGTTTGTATTGTTGGCGTCAACGTCTACGTTAACTTGAACACGAGATTTTTTGTCTTCAAAGGCAAAACGAACCGTGGTACGACGATTTTGCTGATGCTGGTATTCATCACACTTCACAAATGGCTTGCCATCAATGGATTTGATTTCGCTGGCCTTATAGCTCGCATAAGAACTACTTACCACATTATCACGAGCATCTTTTTCAATGATCATCTTACGGGTTTTACCTGCAATGTATGGAGTGAAGCCTTCAACTTCAGCTCCCTCACACTTACAATCGTTGATTAACTCTTTTTCACCAAAACCAACCGCGACAATACGCGCAGAATCAATGTTCCAACGACGCATCAAATAAGTACGCGCTGAATCAGCACGGCGTTGGGCCAGTCGACGATTATATTCAACACTTGCACGACAGTCGGTGTGTGATCCCAATTCCGCAATCAAACGAGGATAGCGAATCAACACTTCTTGTGCGAATGTATCCAATACGGCAGCTGCATCTGGACGAATGGCCGCTGAATCTAAATCATAGAATATAGGGAGTGCAATGATTTGGTCGAGTGGATTAACCAAACAAAAGTCTTGGATTAACTCCGTAGAGAAGCGTATGCCATGTGTGGTACGACCCACAGGAGGTTTTTCAAAGTAGTAAAGCTCAGGATAGGTAGCCGAAAGCTCATAATTGGTCTTCGGTTTCAATTGAGCGCGATAAACTCCGTTGTCGTCACACTTCAACACGATTTTAGAGGTATCGTTGTCGTTGGAAATGGTAACAGTAGCTCCTTTCAAAGGTTTATTGGTATTACAATCGGTTACCACACCGCGAATGTTGATGATCAATGGTAATACATCGAACTTATAAATGTCGTCATCGTTACGACGAGATCCACGATTCGAAGTAAAGAAACCACGCTTAGCATTTTGACCGGTAAAGGTGATACCGAAATCGTCACCCCCGGAGTTTAATGGTTCACGTAAGTTCTCCATCATATTCCATTTGGTGATGTCATCGGTTTTATCAGCGGCAAAAAAGTCTAAACCACCCAAACCTGGCCACCAGTCGGAACTGAAGTATAAACGGTTATCGTGTTTATTGAAATAAGGGAAATATTCGTTTCCTGAGGAATTAATTTGTGGACCAAGGTTCACCGGATTACCCCAAGAACGACTTCTGCGGCTGTAGGTAACGGCCCAGATATCAAATCCACCATAACCACCTTCCCTGTCCGAAGAGAAATAGAGGACTTTATCATCTGCGCTTAATGCCGGGTGACCGTATGAGTGACCGGTATCGTTTTTACAAATAGTTAAGGGTTCGCCTAAGTTCCAGTCTGGACCCACTTTCTTCATGCGATAGATGGCACATTTTTCTGCTTTTCCGTCTTCACCACCACATTGTGTCATGTACATCTCAGAGAAACGACGGTTAAAGGTGACACCTCCTTCGTTAAACTTGGTGCTGCTACCTTTAGCAAATACCGGACGATCCCAATCTAATTCAGGGTTTTCTTCTTGCTTTTGACCACGGCTTCTTCTAGGTCTTTTACCTTTCACATACCACAAGTCTGACCAGTGTTCCATGGTTCCACCGTAAATTCTTTTGTTTACTCCTCCCTCACGGTCGGACGCGAAAAATACCACATCATCACGACGGGAAGCAACCATTGGAGCCCAGTCATTTGCACGCGAGTTGGCACGCTTGAATTCTTCTACTTGGAAAAGGGAGCTGTCTTTGGTCCATCTCAAAGCCAATTCACAACCGTACATTTTTTGTAGTACGAGTGAATCATTTGGAACCTGCTCAAGGTAATCATCGTAAGCCCCTAGAGCCTTACGGTAATCTTCCATTTTCTTGAGCATATTGGCTTTCATCAACAATGCTTTGGTGTTTCGTGGATCTTTACGAAGCACACGATCGTAAAGTTTTAATGCTTTCGGATATTGGTTGTTCAAACGGTAAGATTCAGCGGCCAACAATAGCGCTTCATCTTTTTTCTTCTTATCCTCCTCGGAGCGGTAAACCGCTTCGAAGGTCACCGCCGCTTGTCCAAAGTATCCCTGATCGTAGAGGGTCTTGGCCTCTTCAAACTTAGGTGCACAACCCGTGAACACCCAGCTAGCAAACAGAGAGAGAAGAGTCAAACGAAAAACCCTAAGTAGGGGCTTTTTTGACTCATTTTGGTAGATCTTTCGCATCTTCACAGTATAGCCTTAATTTAAAATGCTAAGTAATGAATTATGCGCCAAACTTCAAAGAAAAACGCGGCTTTTATTTTACCAATGAAATCGAATTAATTCCGTTGAATCTTAAGACGTTTGGTTTGGTCGAAGTCTTTGTTTTTTACGCGCAACAGGTATACACCCTCCGGTAAGTTTGGAAAGCGTAGGTTGATATAGTTACCAAAACGATCTTTTTGAAGTTGAAAATCAGCTACTCGAACCCCTAAAACGGAATACAATTCCACGGAAATATCATCGAGGTTAACCTCATGCAACTCCACGCGAACCTGGTTTTTTGCAGGGTTGGGTACCAAACGCATCTGTGGGCCTCCAGCCAGTAAGGCTTGACATGACAAAATGAAGGCGAGTAAAAATGCAGTTTGACGTTTCATCGTACCACAACAGGTACAACTACCGTGCCATTTGTATTTATTTGGTCAGTCTGCTTTTTAATCTCATCGATTTTGGATCATCAGATTGGAAGTTCTTTATTTCCGTTTGAAGCAAGGCTTTTTTCTCGGTTTGAGTCAAGAAATAATTCAGCACTTGATTCGCTGGTGAATTTAATCGTGAATTAAAATTGGTGCAAGCCTCGAATAGATTTTGGCAAAGAGCAGCATCAAGATAATTCATGCGTTGCAAGGCTTGAAGCGCCAATGTTCGTGTTCTGAATTCATATTTCGGACCGGCCATATCTACCAATGTATTGCGCATTCCTTGTCCCATTTTTGGGTACAAAGAATTGGCCAATTCGAGGTATTTGATTTTGATATCGTGGGTGAAGCCATCCACGTCTTTTATTTTTTCTAGGATATCAAATTGCTTTTCTGCGAACTGTGGGTGATCCCAAATGCGATTTAAAACGGTATTGATGATGACATAAGAAGAATCCACCAATAGTTTTTCGAATCGGGGAATATTGTTTTCACCGATGATGGCTTTTTGCGCGTACACCAATCTAACTTCTGCTTGCACATCATCTGCTATCATGGGCCATACACCTACGGTGAGTTGCGGATCCTCTAGCATTTGCGAAGCGATTTCAGCACGGATGGCATGGAATGTTTCGCGTTTGAATGCCTTAACCAATGTACGTCTCTTGAAGTTTGGCGCCGCAGAGCGAAGGGACACAAGGGCATCGTATCGGTCGAGCATATACTCGGACTTTTCAAATTGGGCCAAATACGCTTGATTGGACTTAGTAAAATCAAGTTTCTTGAGGATAAAGGAACCTTCGTCAAATAGGACAAAATCCACTTCCCCCGAGAGATTAATGGTGAATATTTGGGAGGCTTTAGATACCTGAATGGTTTTCCTTGAAACTTCTCCGTTCTTGTAATAAATGGCGATATCTACCGGCGTTTTGAATAAACCTACCACAGGGTCCAATTCATGCGTTTGGTTAACCGTTAGGAACAATTGCTTGTCGTTTTGATTTGTCAATACTTGGAAGGTGGGTTCTCCACCGCGGTGAATCCATTGATCAAAAAATGCATCCACATTAATACCCGTGGCGTCGATCATGGCTTTCTGCAAATCGTTGGTCTCCACATTTTGATATTTATGGCGATTCAAGTAGAGTTGAATTCCGCGTCTGAAATTCTCCCGTCCCAATTGGTGTTGAAGCATGTATAAAACCGAAGCGCCTTTCGGGTAATGACGAGAAGAACCCGACTGACTGTGCCGAACGGGTAACGAATTGGCTTTTCCTGCCGCAATGGCCGCGTTCATATTGTTTCTAAAGTACCAGTATTTGTGTTGGTCGGTGAATAAGTGGGCTTCCGCAAGTCCAGGATAAAAAGTGGCGAAGCTTTCCTGTAGCCAATGTTCGCTGTCTTTTCTGCCGGTGATAAGGTCACCAAACCACATGTGCGTAGCCTCATGTGCATTGACACTGACGTAGTTTCTATTCAGTAGGTAGGCGCGGTCATCTACCCAGAAAAAATCTCCAAAAACGGTGGCGGAGGTATTCTCCATGGCGCCGTAAAGGAAATCCTGTACCATGACCTGGGAATAGGTTTTACCCCAAGGGTAGGGTACACCGATTTCAGAGGCAAGGAATTCCAATATTTTTTCGCTGTAGCGGCTGGTGGGTTCCACTCGCTCGGGATGCTCCGGATAGTACCAAAACTGATGCTCTACACCGTTGGCATCCTTGGATTTTTTGATGGCATATTGATCGATGGCCAACATCAAGAGGTAACCGGCATGTTGATTTTCAAGCGCATAGTGCCATGTTTTGGTGCCTTCTTTTTTGTTGCGCTTCACTTTTTTGAGTTCGCCATTACTCAACACGTTGTAGTCTTCATCAAAGGTGATGATGGTTTCCGTGATGAATTTATCGGAGCGATCATCGATCATGGGAATCCAATGGCGATTATCGATTCCTTGACCTTGTGTCCAAATTTGGTGTCGGGTCATATGTGCTGGGGAAGTGATTTCCTTTTTGGGGATATTCCAACCGATAAAATACAAACCGCGCTGTGGGGTAGCGGTGTAGTCGATAAATAGGGTATGCTCTTTTTTGTAATCGTCTTTTAGATTGCTTTCAATGATGATTCCTTCTTTATTGGGTCTGAACCGAATGGGTTTTCCGTCTAATTCAACCACATGAAATTCGATCATGGGTGCATTTAGGAAAATAGTATCCACCTTGCTTTGTAAGGATTGAAAAGTGTGGGTCACTTTTCCAAAGACTTTGCCTTTTTCGGGAGCGAAGGAAACTTCTAATGACATCTTGGTAACGTCGATATTTCGGCTTCTTTCGATGGCACCCGGATCTACGTGATAGGATTTTGTGTGCGGAAATTGGGCTTTGAGAAGTGCGGGGAAGAGAAAAACAAAAGCGGAGGTAAGGAGTGTGAATCGGTTGAATTTTAGGGCGTTCATGAATGCAATTTGCTTGAATTTGTGTGTTACGAAAATAGGCGGTTCGGGCGGTATGAAAAAAAGCATGAAAAAAATTTGCAAATATTGAATTGAAGCGGGTATTTTTGCACTCCCTTCAAACGAAAGGAAACGGTCCGGTAGTTCAGTTGGTTAGAATACATGCCTGTCACGCATGGGGTCGCGGGTTCGAGTCCCGTCCGGACCGCCACAATAACAGATTTCTGTTGCTAAAGTTCCCCGAAGCCTAGTGTTTTCGGGGATTTTTGTTTTTAGACATCCCCACAACTAACCCTAAAATGTGCCCTTTTTGGTGTAACCTTCGGTGTAACCTAGAATTTTGAGATTAGGTTACACCAGAAATCGCATAAAGTATACAATATCATCACATTAGATGGTTAAAGGTTGTATAAAACGAAGGGGCAAAGTAGATAGCACCTTTTACGAGTGTCTTCTTTGTTTTTTTCTAATGTCCAATTAATGGTAAAAGGGAATAGTTTAACCTCTTTGAGTTTAACTAGTTCTTTGATTATAAACTTTAACTCATTGGTATGGCCATTATATTCGTCAATAAAAACCTTTAAACGGTCTTTGTAAGAACTCTTATATGCATCAAACAATTTGAATTTCTCATCATAATCTTCTAGCTCCTTAAGTTTTGCGGCATAAATTTTTACTTTTTCAAAATTGCCCTCTTCTGTAATGAGGTTTACGAACGTTTGATGGTTTGTTTGTCCGCTGTAAATTTCCATTTACTCTAACGCGAATTCAATTACTGAAATCAAATAATTTGATTGATCTCCAACCCTCCCTGATAAAACATAAACGTTTAATTCATCACCTGGACCTAACCAGAAAGCACTCTCATATTGTTTGTCATTCTGATTTGAAGCAGGACTAGCTCGAAATGATTGTACTGTGGTTCCATTAATCTCTAAGCTTATCTTAGGGTCGTTAGATTCAGCATAGAACCCAACATGCTCTATCTTCCATGTTTTATTATTTGGCACTTTATATTTCACAGTATCAGTATAAAACTTCTGTGCTTTGGTTCTTAGTTTACCACTTAGAGTAAAAACCGAATCAATCGATAATTCCTTTTGAGCATGAACAACTTTAATGCTACTCGTAATTAGAATAGTCATTACGAAAAGCTTGCTGAGTTGATTTTTAAAAACCTTCATTTGTATACATTATTGAATTTATAGTCTTGATCTTTTTATCTGTAGACCCACCTGAAGTAGGTATTGTTATCTGCCCGCCTCGTTCTAGAAATATGGTATTTCCAGATATAGAAATCTTTTGGTTATCTGTACCGGCACTTGGCAGATATAAATAGCCATTACTCTTGGTTAGGTAAAGCGTATCGTTGCTAACATAAAAATCCTGAATCTCATTGGCATTGTCATTATCAGATAGTAGAACTCCATTTCCTTCCCTACTGATCAATAGGGAATCTCCTACTAGGGATAAATCCTGTATTTCGTTCCCTACAATAAGATCTTGATCGTCAATTTTATGACCATCTAACGCATCTTTTAGTTCATCTAGTTGCTTTTGAAGAGCTTTTGCTAAAGAGTCAAGATTACCTCCTCCCGTTGATGAATTATTAGACTCCTGCGCATTAAATGCGTATGGTACAGACCAGAACCTTTCAATACCGATAAGTTTATAGAGCCCATTGTTCTTGAAGTCTATTTCTACCTGTAAGTGTGCTTGACCCTTGTCCCATTCTACGTCAAACAAATCACCGCTAATATTTTGCCCTTGCCCGATGACCAGATTAAACACTCCAAACTTGTCTGTTTTGGTTTGGTGGGTTTCAACCATCTGTGCACTTCCACCTGGATACTGGTCGTATATAGTGAATCGTACTTGGATATCTTTATTAGACCAATAAGTATTCTCAGAGTTCACTCCTGCCACTGATTGAGCTTCTGTGTTGATTGCTACCGCTTGATACGAAATACCTTTTGGTACAGTTTGGCCAAATAGGTTTGCACCCACAAATAACGTTGCTGTTGCTAATATAAAATTCTTCATTATTTGAGTTGACTTACATTGATTTTAGTTGTTTTACTTTGGCCATCTGAATTAAATGCCTCTAGTAAATATATCCCACTTGGTAGGCTAGAAACGTCTATCTGATTTTCAAAATTGGTATTTATCAATTGTCCCGAGATATTGCGTATTATCACTTTTGATACATTAGTTTTATCGCTAAATGAGCAGTAAACATAGTTATTGGAGGGGTTAGGATACACGCTCAATAGTGGATCTGATTTCTCCTGTGTAATATGTACAAATGGTGTTGATAGAATGGCAACAGATGATTGACTTGAAACCACTGCGTTCGAGCTAACAACGTACATTCCACGACTGACACCGGATGATTGTATACTACCTATACTTGACCTTGAAATAGTCTGAGATACACCTGCTCGTATTGAACAGAAAGCCAAAAGAACGAATACTAAACCTTTCATCATATGGATATTTTAATCCCGAGTCCGATGGATGAATAACCCGAGCTCTCTGTATCAGCATCCGCCCCTTCAACGTTGGATAAAGTTGTTCGATAGAACAAATAAGGATTGGCTGATGCATTATCAGTTTTAAAGCCTCCAAAAAGCAATTCGGTATAGATACCGGCGTTCATTGTAGCAAACCCATCATCTTTTACTGCTTGGTTATCATTGCTTTGATCTTGAGCGATTACGATTCCCCAGGTTGGGCCAATGCTCAAGCTTTGTAGTATTTCATTGCCAATGTTATAATTAAAAAAGAAATCAAAATTTAGTGCTGACATGTTAATTGAACTCATCGGTTCAGTTGACCTACTTGAGACATTTAGAATGCCAGCATACATACCTAAGCCTATTTTTGACTGAATATCTGATTTATACATTAATCCAAACCTTAAATCAGAATTAGCTTGTGTAGAATAGTTGAGTGAATTTCCTGAAGCATCGGTATAATTAAAGCTTTGAAAAGCGGACCCGATGTTTGCTTGTAGTTTTACGATTTTTTGGCTGTAGGAATAGCCCACACACGCCAACGCTAATGCCATTGTAATTAAACGCATTATGCAATATATAAAATATTAGCCCATTGATATAGGTTTATTAGAACGAATATAGCAATCTACCTCAGCAACATCCTAATCGTTCCACCGGTTACTTTTTGATATCCTCTTTTCATCAGATCGGTATAGAGACGGTCACATTCTTTTTAGTCGTACCTTGATTTTGGTTTATTCAGCCAGATATTAATATTGAACTCTTATAAATTGTTATATATGTGCAATAAAATTGCATAGTGTATACCTATGTTTGAATTATGGAAAAATCGATCACGTCACTCAGAACAAAGTACCTAACCATATATAAGGATTATGTGGTTCGTGAATCTCTTCAAAGAGATTCAAACCACATAGACCAACTTGCGGTCATCAAGTACCAAGAGTACCAAAAGTTCAACCCTTCATTATTTCCAAGTAAACAGAAATACCTCAAGGATATATACTTGTGGGAGTCTGAGGAAATGATTGTTTCAATATCAAATGGTATTGATTTAACGGGCATTGTTGAAAAGGAGGATTCCTGCGAAAAAAGAAATTACTACAAGGAGATACATTTTTGCTTAAGGGACACTGACTGCAACATTGCGGAAATTTCAGAATTGAATGGACAAAACTTTGTTATTCCGCCTGAGGAAAAGTTTTGTTATGATCGAGTTCAGAAATATTTGTACCTAATTGTAGAGGAATTACGGTATTGCAAAATTATTCCTGAAAAACTTCGGCTCGTTCACGATGATTTTGATTGGTTAGTAAAATCATCGGAGTTGTACGACAATGATGAGTATATCGAGAGACGTACATTTGGCAAATTTGCAGGTACTTATGCTCAGGACATAGCTGGATTTTCTGACGAGGATATTTATAACGTATTCGATGGTGAGCCGGAATTATATTGGAATATAGATTAATATGCAATATAATTGCATAGCACAAAAAGAGAAAAGCATTTGAAATATTAGGGGGCAAGGAAAACTTAATTTGCATTGTGATACGCGATGTTTGCTTAAATGCTTCATTAATTGGTTAATGAAGGATGATTAGTAATAATAAATATGAATAATATTTATAGAAATAATTAAAAGTAAATGTCCCCTTTTTTAATATGAAAGAACGTAAAGAAATGATTATGCAGTTAGTGAAAAACTGTGATAATCTTAAGGATTTTTGTGAACTGATAAACTCATCAAATCTATTGGTATCCAAAATCCAATCTCAAAAGCCACTCTATACGTCTGGTAAGCAGTTCGGATATTTATTGGCCAATAAGGAATATTTATATAAGCAATTTGATATTCCCAAGAAAAGTGGTGGTCGCCGCAAGATAAATGCGCCGTTAGACAATTTGAAAGTAGTTCAATACATGATCAAAAATCTACTTCAATTATTTTATAATACTCCTTTTGAGTGGCAAGAAAAATTAGAGGAAATTTCAAAAAATAATGCCACAGTATTGCCCTGTGTCCATGGATTTGTGAATGGCCGAGGTATAGTATCTAACGCGTATCTACATTTAAAACAGGATTTCGTTTTAAATTTTGACCTAAAGGATTTTTTCCCAAGCATAGGCAACGGAAAAATCATTGAAACTCTGTGTTTAGCTCCGTTTAATTTTAGCCGTTTTACATCTAAGATAATTGCAAATTTGTGTACATTAGAAAATCATCTCCCTCAAGGGGCTTGCACGTCACCTTTATTGTCGAATATAGTTTCACAGAGGATGGATAATCGTTTTATGAGTTTGGCAAATAAGTATCCAACGATGCAATTTAGTCGTTATGCAGATGACATTACATTTTCTTGTATGTACCATGTTTTTGATGATTCATTTATGGAAATCATTGAAGATATTGTAAGAGCGGAGTCATACGTTATTAACCCTAAAAAGACGCGTTTACAAAGGCAAAGTCAGCGGCAAGAAGTCACCGGATTGATTGTCAATGAAAGGCTGAATATACCAAGGAAGAAAATACGTATGTTACGCGCAGTCTTGCATAACTGGAAAGTAAACGGTTATGAATCTGCCCAAGCTAAGTTTAAAGATGCATTTGGAATGAAAAAGGATCTGAAATTATCGATTGGTGGATTTTTGAATTTTCTTAAAATGGTTCGAGGTGATCAAGATGCACTTTACCAGAAATATTATGAAGAGTTTAAAATTTTGACAAATGAAATCACAAACTGATATCTATGATTTAATTAGGAGTACCATTAGTAACTCTATCAAGCAAGAGGTAAGCCGAATTAAAGCGATTAAGGCAGTTGAACAAATTCAACTGACACATCTTTCATTGTATAATAACTCAAATGACTTTTTTAAAAGGCTGAAAGATTTAATTAGTCAGAAAGAATATGACAAACTTGTAGATTATTATTTTCAATCTAAAGTGGCCTTAATACGTGAGGAAGTATTTGAATATTCATTTCACATTTATAAGGTAATTGAATTGATTACAACTATATGGTGGAATGAATTATCTGATATTCAAAGAAAAAAAATTGAAACAAAAGTATTAGAGAAACTAAATTGGAAAGATTTCAATAGTGAAAGTGTTGGTGCAAGGTTAACGGCTTTCACATGGGATGTTAAAAATCTTAAACTGCCTCACTATGACTGGAATTTATTCAATATAATTAGGCCTTTAAGGAATTCTTATGCTCACGGGGGGATAGCCCATCTAGACTCGCTAAATAGTGGTAATGAGAAAGACCCTAAACCCTTTTGGTTTGATTCGTTTACAAAAGGCGAAAAGAAGTTTATTTTGAATTACGGTGATGCTTGTCAGAAGTATTGTGGTGCAATGATTATCCTATTAACAACTTCACTAGAAAAGAAAAATTCAGATGAATAAGAATCAATTAATTCGATATCGAGTTTTGGATTCTTGTTTTTCCAATTTTGGGCGTAAATATTTTTTAGATGATTTGATTCAAATTTGCGAAAAAAAAGTGTCCGAGCAAACGGGAAAAAAACATACATTCAGTAGAAGAACTATTCAATATGATATCGAGTTCATGGAAAATCATTGGATAATTCCGTTGAATAGACACGTTGAAGGTAAACGGATTTATTTTCGATACTCCGATAAAGATTTCTCCATCGATAGTATGCCATTGAGTACTCAAGGTTGGGCTCAAATTCAATTAGCAATAGATTTATTGACTCAGGTTGATGGAGTTCCCGATATTTTGAATCTATCCAAGATAGAAGAATTCTCAGAGGGAAGATTGAAAATTAATGAAAAGAAAAAAGTCCTGCAATTTGATGTAAATCCTTTTTTAAGGGGTATGAATCATTTTAAGATTTTATTAAATGCAGTTATAAATGAAACCGTGGTGAGCATAGATTACTCCCCATTTAATACTGACAAAATAGATTCATATCTATTTCATCCATATCTTTTAAAGCAATTCAATAAACGATGGTTTTGTATAGGGTATAATGAGATGAATAAAAATATGTTTTGGACCATTGCTCTAGATAGAATTAAGTCAGTTACATTATCAACCCAACCATACAGAATTAATAATATTGATTGGGACGATTATTTCGCAGACATTATAGGCGTAACAAATTTTATTGAGGCTAAGACTCAAGAAGTAAAGATTGAAGTTAGTGATCGAGTTAAAAAATATATCTTGACAAAACCTCTTCATGGATCTCAATCCCAAAAAATAGAAGGTAATATTGTTACTCTTCGCGTGAAACTTAATAAAGAGCTCGAGAATAGTTTATTAGATTATTTAGGAGACATTAAAATCCTACAACCTGAATCTTTGCGCATAAACCTGGAAAAACGAGCGAGGAGTTTTTTAAATAATGAGTTTACAGGAAATTGAGGCTTTTTGAATCGATAACCCTGCTTTCGGATAGACAGTCGTTTGAAATGTTTATGGGGGAAGTGCGAGACCACCTTTGGTTTCTAATGCACTTTAATCATTTAGAAATTGATGAGCATCGCATACATTACCAAGAGAATAGGGGTGTAAGGCAGAGAAAGAACACGGTATATCCCAAAAGGCGATTGAGAAAACAATTTCAGGATACGGCATCCTTGCTTACCTATTTAGATATTAAACCATACATAATTCAATCGTTTGAGATACAATTCACCAATGGTTGGAAGATTAAGATGCTTCCCTTTGTATCTCTCATCTTCTATACAAACTCTCAATCAGAACGTGATTCTTTAATTCAAAAGTGTTTTGATATTAGTGGACTTAATCCAATAAATATAGATACTCTTATGATAAATCAGACCTATATGATTCGTTTAAATAACTCGTTAGAGTTATTGTCTGGTTTGATATTGCCAGATGAGTTTTGGACCACGGAGCAACTAAGGGAATGGCAAATGGAACAAACAAAGCTCGATGAATCTGGTGATGATGAAATAGGGGTTCCGTTTCAAACTATATGAGTTAATTTGAAAAGCTATGATGAATTTAAAGTTAATTGTTCTTCTTGGTCTAATTTGTTGCTTTGGTAAATTAGAAGCACAAAGCGATGCAGATCGTTTTCCGTATATATTAGGTGATTGGAAAATATTCGGTGATTGGAAAGGGTTAGATAAATTGGTAGCAGGTGGTCGAGCGGTCAAGGGGTTCCAATTATTAATTCATGCAGATACATTTAGTATTTCAGGTTGGAATAGTGAAGGGGTGATGTATATGGAAAAAACTTTTTCGGGAAGCAGGAAATTTCCATCCTCCTTCGATTACAAAATAACAAGTGATTCATTGTTTATGAAAATAACCTTTTCTGCTGCTGGTTATAGGGTAGGTGATGTATTTAAGTTTGGTTATCTCCTTACCAAGAATCAACTTGTACTCATCAGAGATGGTCTTAGATATAGGTTTAAGAGAATTAACTGAGTCACCTATACCACTAAAATCATTCGATAGAAATTTGCTTTAGCCTGAGGTATGAAGACAGAGTTAGGCGTGTTTTTTCTTTTTCAACGCGATAGGTTCCTTTTACAATATTTAAATGTTTGAAACATAATCTGATTACTGAATGTTGTGTATCGTATAAAATGGAGTTTAAAAATAGCTTTTTAATGTTTCTTGGTGTTAGCCTTCTGTCGTGTGGCATACTCAAAGGGCAAACAACCGATTGCAATGCAGATCATAAAATTCTCATTACGAATTTTAAATTTACGCCCGACTCATTAAATATCAAACCGGGGGAAAGTGTCGCCTTTATAAATATTCAAGGTAAACATTCCATTTTAGGTGATACATCTAAAACAGGAGCCTCTTTCAACAATCCTAAAGGATTTGAATTGCCACTTTCTACAGGTGAAACAGAAGGGGTTTGTATGGGTATCGTGAAATTCGAAATACCAGGAATCCATAGATTTGAATGTGGTGTGGGATTCAATGCTGATTTAGGGATGAAAGGAGTAATTAATGCCGATGCATTTACGCTCAAAGACTTATTTTTACTTGATACCATTCCTGAGAGTTTTTTATCAAGATACGCTTTAAATAACTATCTGGGAAGCACGCTCGACAGTACTTTGGATTTGACGGTATTCTTGCCAGATGATGATGCTGTAAGGAAAATTCTAGACTCACTTGAAACTAGTCAATTCAAAGGATTAGGCTTTGTGGACTTACCTAAGGCGCTCAAATATCAGGTTGTGTTAGGGCAATTAGAATACAAAGATTTCAGAGATAGCCTTCTTTTGCCTACCCTATACGGCCAGAATTTACTCATGACGAAAAAAGGTGACTCCTTTTACGTGGATGGTGCATTGATTAGTGATACCAATTTCATGGCTGATAACGGAGTGGCGCATTTGGTCAATAATATTCTCGCTCCGAGTGGACTGCCAGCCACTTCGGTATGGGATATTATTTATATGGAGGATAGCCTTCAATTCTTTGAAGATGCGGTGCAAACACTCGGCTTAAAAAGTACGTTGCGCGTGCAAGCAGAACTCAATGAAAATTCCAACTTAGCCGGACCTTTCACGGTTTTGGCTCCTACAAACCGAGCATTTAAAAAATTATCAGATGCCTTGAATTTGACTTTGAGTGAGCTAAAAAAGTCATCTATCATCGGTGATTTAATACTCGGACATTTGATTGAAAAAAGGGTAGAAACTAAAAATATCAACAATAATCAAAGTTCAGTAACACAAAATAATAAGACTATCACTTTTAATATAAATGGAGATACTATAAACGTTGAGGGTGTCCGAATAATAGTGAAAGACCTCTTGGCTTACAATGGCGTAGTGCACATTTTGGAAGATGTACTACCCGTTTATGATATCCCTGACCTTGTAGGTAATTGTGGTGTTTGGAAACTTGAAATATTTGATGAAGACAATAATGGATGGAGAGGAACTCAATTATTTTTAGAAAAAAATGGAAATATACTCACTGAAAAAAGTTTGCCAACTGGAGGATATAATGCATTTGAATTCGGAGTAGATTCAGGAGATCTAATTAATGTAATCACGTTTTCATCTTATTACAATATTGGTCAATCCTACAGAATAACAGACCAACAAAGAGGCATTCAGGCAGAATCGGGAAATCAAAGCGATCAAATGGTCAATTCAATGGGTTTAAGAGCTTGTATAGAAAAGCCTAGTTGTGGAATGGTAGAGATTATCATGTCAGATTATTTGGGGCAAGGGTGGGGTTTGAATTTTTTAGATGTAGATATAAACAACAGGTTTTATTTGAGAATTCCATTCTATTCAGGGGAAAGGCAAGTAACAAAAATCCCTGTCAATAATGGGGATGAATTGGATTTTTACTATAATCTAAGATCGGATATGGCGGAATACAATGCCTACACCATTATTTCACCGGATGGTAAAAAAATAGTTGACCAAAATTCAGAATTTCAAATCCCTAAAAGCGTCACAGATATAATAGTTTGTCCTTCCAGCAGTGTTTTTCAAGACAGATATGAAAAGGGTGAATTATATCCTAACCCATCAAGTAACGTTGTTTACTTACCTATTGATTTAAAAAGTGCCGAAATATATGCGGTAGATATAACAGGTAAAAAAACAAATTTAAGTATCAAAGTGGACCAGGCAGTGAACGTTTCTAAATTGCCATCCGGGATTTATTATATTACTGTAAATAAAACCGGAAAATATTATCAATACCCTTTAGTTATTCAGAGGTAATTCAATATACTACAGGCTCCTTTACAGTACTTGCTCCTACGGATGCAGCATTTACAGATTTAGCAGAGGAATTAGGGGTTGGCATTCCAGAGCTGCTTGAAAAACCCAAACTTATAGATATTCTTTTGTACCATGTACTTCCAGAAGTACTTCGAGAAGAGGTTCTTCTTCCGGCTTCAATTAGTTTTTTTTCTACAATAAGTTCTCAACGATGCATTCTAGAGTGAATATTTCACATGTTTGGCAATCAGTATCATAATTTCACACTAAACACAATAAATCCGTAAAATTAATTTGGATATTACCGTAATTTTTGACATTTTCACACCTATTATGAACAATTTAACTTTTAAAATCCTTCCCATCCTTTGTCTGGTACTATTATCTTGTGGATCATATGAAGAAAAAAATTATGTTCCTGATGATGCAGTTGTAGTTGCACAAATAGATTTAGGGGAATTAACGGATAAAATGGATATCAATGAATTGATGAAAATGGATTTCGTAGTGGATAATATTGAAGATATTGAGGATGAGATGCCTGATTTTATTTTGGAACTAAAAAAAGATCCTTCAAAAACAGGACTTGATCTCAGCGCTCCAGTTACTATGTTCATGAATTTTGGGAAAAAAGGTTCTCAGATTCGTGATATTGATGATTACCAAAGAGTAGGTATCATATTAAGAGTAGATGATAAAGAAAAAGTATTAAAACTCGTGGAAAATATTAGTGAAGAAATTAATTTAGATTTTTCTATTCGAGAAAATGAAGATGAGGATTACACTAAGGCTTATCCAAAAGAAAAATATGATCGCAAACTTGCAATGGTATGGAACGATGAAGTATTGATTATTACAATGAAAACTGGCGGAAGGGATAAGGCAAATATGAGCAAATGGGCAGTCAAACTCCTTTCGCTGGAGGATGAAGAAAGTTTGATTCATAATAACGAGGCTTTTGAAGATTTTTGTTCGAATCGTCATGATCTAGATTTGTTTTTAAATGCGCCTTTTGTAATTAAAACGGCTAAAAAACAAATGGATTTGGATGATTTAAGAAAAGATAAAGAGAATAAAAAATTATTGGCTTTTGTTGAAAATATTGAGGGATATGCAACCGGTTTGAATTTTGATGATGAAGAAATTGATATTTATTCAAACGCCTATTTTAAAGATGATGAAATTGCAAATCAATATAATATACTTAACGAAGAAGGTGTATCAGATGATTACATGGGTCTACTTTCGAAGGATGGAAAAATTATGTTGGCAGGGGGTATATCAATTAACAACAAGAAATTGAGCACATTGCTAAAAAATAAGTTATTAAAGCGCCTCTTGGAGGATGAATTAGGGACAAATGCTCAGGATGTTTTGAGTGTCTTGAATGGTAAATTTGCAGGTAGTTTAGCCGGTTTTAAAGAAACCGAAGTTACCGCCTACGATTACAAGTATGATTACAATACATACCAATACAAGAAAATAAAAAAGAAGGTATCGAAACTTGTACCTATAGTTAATTATCAAATGGGTGTGAATTTTTCATCAAAATTTTATAAAAAATGGGAAAAAGAGATTCTTCAGGATGAATCTATTCAGAAATTAAGCAAGAATCACTACACCTCAGAAAACTCCGATTTAGGAACAATCCATATCATCAAATTGAAGGATCGTTTGTTTATATCGAATAATAAGGACGCTTCAATGGTCAAATCTGTTAATGCATGGAAACAACCCGATGACAGCGATATTGAAGATATGTTAACTGACTATCCGGTTGGATTGTATATGAACCTAGATCTTTCAAATGAAGAAATCGCTGATGAATTTGATGTTCCAGATCCATTTGCAAAGAAGTGGGGGTCACTGCGAATGCATACAAATGGCGCAGAGACCAATTTGAAATTGAAACTCGATCATGAAGATGATAATACATTACATTATATCATGAAGTCCATAATCAACATGGGAGAGGACGGTTTTAATATATAATGGTAAGTCCCTTTTAAATTCGATGGAATTTAATATCGAGTTAAATAATATTAAACCTTTTAATATTCCTATAGCTTCTATTGATAATCCTAAAACAATTTGGAATACTCAAACTGAACTATTCCAAAAAAATCATTATCAAATTGTCGCTTCATCAGGTTCGGGTAAAAGTACTTTTTTAAAAATAATCAACGGTACCAGCTTTAACTACAAAGGAGGAGTTAAGGTTGGAAATAACCTCTTAAATGTTAATCAACCAGATGAATTACTAAAAGTTAGAAGGTCGCTGATACATACTGTTTTTCAAGGATTAAAGCTATTTGATAAGTTATCAGTTTGGGAAAATTTATTACTAGCTTGTGATAATAAAAAAGACGAAGAGCTAGCCCGGAAGTTAATTCAAAAATTTAGTATTCATGATAAAATTGATGTGGCAATTCATAAAATATCCTACGGACAGAAACAAAGAGTAGCTGTTATTCGCGCGCTGCTTGGAAGTTTCGAATGGATCTTACTCGATGAGCCATTCAGCCATCTGGACGATAAATTATCAGCACTAATACTTCAAGATATTTTAGAAATTTCAAAAAATCAAAATGCGGGGTTAATAATTACCTCACTTAACTTGAATGCCAGACTATCTGGTTTCAAGAGTATTACAATATGAATAAAAATAAAATCATTTTTAAAGTTTTATCGAGTACTACTAAAAATGCACATCAATATTGGATATACTTTGGTTCATTAATTGGTTTATTCTGCCTAAGTTTCGCGATTCAATTGTATTTAGATCTGTCTAAAAATGATAATTATTCTGAATTTAAAAAACTTAAAAACCACATCATAATTAGTAAAAAAGTATCAACCCTTAATACTTTAGGAAATAGAATTTCAAATTTCAGTGAGAGCGAATTATCAGAGATATCCAATCTTCCTGGCGTTCAAAATGTTGGAAAGTTTTATTCAAATACTTTTGAAGTTTGGGGCACATTATCTGTAGGTAAGAACAGTAGAAAAATAGGCACTGAACTATTCTTTGAATCCGTAGACGATGAATTTATTGATAATCTTCCCAAAAAATGGAAATGGAACAAAAAAGATCGTATAATTCCAATAATTCTGCCAGCTGACTTTCTTAATCTATATAATTATACTTTTGCTCCAAGTAGAAATCTAAAACCTATCTCTAAAGCCACCATAAAACTAGCTACATTCAACTTATACCTAAGGGGTAGTAAAGGGAGCAGGAGTTACAAGGGCAAAATAGCAGGTTTTTCGGATAGAATAAATAGTGTAATTGTCCCTCTCGATTTTTTGATTCAAATGAATCGTGAACTAGGAGGGCAACAAACAAATACTACAAGTCCCTCCAAGATTATTGTAAATTATTCCATGGGGGAATTTTCACATCTATTTTCTTTCATTAATAAAAAAAAGTGGCAAATTAATAATGACAAAATCGTTAACGAAAAGTTTGCTGCGATTGCAAAGCTGATTTTGGGTGTGTTGTTGATATTTGGATTATTAATAGTTTTCATATCACTTGGATCTTCCTTTCTTTACTTAAGTCTTACACTGTACAAATCAAAGAGCATTATTGAATCATTATTTTTAATTGGTATCAATAAAAAAAGTATAATTGGATTTTATATACAAAGACTCATCTTGACCTATACGATAATAGCAACTTTAGTTTTATTGGGCATATATTTCACGAAACTTTGGTTATTATCTATTTTCAGTGATTTGGGATTCCTAATTCCCTCAGGAATTCATATGTTGACGGTATTTTTTGTGCTTGTTTTAATGATTCTGCTTGTGGCTGTACAACACTTTAAACTAAAAAGAATTCCGGTTAACCTAATGTCTATTTTCCTTCTAATTTCATTAATGATTAATTCGTCTTTTTGATTATCTGATCTAAAGCCTAATCTTCATAGATTATCTAAAAACAGTAGTCCCCTTGCTGGTTTATAAACCTCTAGATTTGATTTAGTTATCCGGGAAATATTCCTCGCCTTCGTGGTAATAAAAACACGTTCCATCGGATTTGATAATCGCCGGTCCCACCTCTCTATGTAATTTACCATGTTCCCAATATTCTTTGTGTCCATCAGGGAAAGATACTGAGGGTAAATCACCAACTCTGTGTTTAACACCATTTTTATACCAGACATTCGATCCGTCTTTGTATTCTATTGCCGGTAAATCATCTTCTCTGTGAATATTCCAGTTCCAATCCATCCAAATGGTTTTCTCATGATCTACTTCGACAATAAAGCGTTTCATACTCATTTCTCAAAAACCTGGATGTTTGCGTTTATAGTGGTTAATGGTGCCCATTTGCCGTTGTATCTTGTGGCACGCACTACATGGTTATCTATCCAATGATAATTGCCACCTCTTGGTTTATTCATCAATAAATGGTGGAATTTGAACCCATGCCTATTTAACCATTCATTAGTTAATCCACGATGCTCTTCAGTCCTAGAGGTGAAGAAGGTGATTATATGCCCTTCATCATACCATGAATTAATCATGTCGCAAGCTCCATCATAAGGCTCGCAGGTTTTCATTTCTTCGGGAAATTCATTAGCAATATCATCGGTGATTGTTCCGTCGATATCGATGAGATAGTTTTTTTTATTATCGTTAAATACCGGACTTTTTTCAAACATATTTTAATATACACAATAACAAATGATTCTATGTCAATATGTAATTTGAATTTAAGTTTTTAACTACCATAAGTTTAACAGGTATCTTCTACTTCATTGAGACATATTCGCGAAACGTGAAATAATTTATAGACATTTTTTGTTTGAAATATTTTAATGGTGAAGAATTATTTTTAATCTGTCTTCGGTCTAAAACGCATCAGCATACCGGGGCCCTCGGTAGTGAAATATAAATAACCATCAGGGCCCTGACGCACCGAACGGAAACGAGCCATTCCTTGAAGCAGCCTTTCCTCTTTTACTACCGTATTATTTTCAATTGTTAGGTGGTTTAAGTGCTTTCCAGCGAGGGCACCCAAGAACAAATCGCCTTTCCACTGAGGGATGGAATCGCTATTGTAAAAATCCATCCCACACGGTGCAATGGAAGGCACCCAATAATGAATAGGCAACACGGTTCCAGCCACGTATGTATCCTTGGATATCGTGTCGCCATTGTAGTCAATGCCATAGGTAGCAATGGGCCAACCGTAGTTATTGCCGGCTCTTAGAATATTAATTTCGTCTCCTCCTTGTGGGCCGTGTTCATGCGTCCAGATCTCTCCCGTTAACGGATGAACCGTCATTCCCTGAACGTTGCGGTGTCCATAGGTGAAGATTTCTTTTTGACTGTTCGCCTCATCAAAGAAGGGGTTTGAACGGGGCACGGTCCCATCATCGTTTATGCGGATGACGCTGCCATTGTGATTGCTTTTATCTTGTGCTGAAGTCAGGTTGTTTCGCTCACCTAAACTCAAATACACAATTCCATTTTCATCAAAAACAATACGGCTTCCAAAGTGTGCACTCGATGTGTTTTTAGGGGTGGCTTCGAATAGCTTCTCTACCTTAGTTAAGGCGGTATTGTTCAATTCACCACGATATAGGGTAGTACTAATTGCGGAGCTGCTACCAGCACTTCCGCAGAAATAAATGAGTTTATTGTTTTCGTAATTTGGGTGTTTTCTTACATCCAATAACCCGCCTTGCCCGGTAGCTTTGATTTCAGTGGGAAGACCGCTAACGATTTGTAGGTCTGAGCCGTTCCAAATAAAAAGCTTTCCCGTTCGTTCTGTAATAAGTATTTGATCTGCTTCTATGAATTCAATTGCCCAAGGGCGATTTAAACCGGTGATTAAGGTGTCGAGTTGCACATCGATGGAGTCAATCGAGAAATCCGTACCTTGATTTGGGTTGGTACCCTCATCTTTACAAGAAAAAAAGAGGATGACAGCTACGATGGGAGGGAGAAGTCTTTTCAGGAAAAACATATGACTACAAGGATAAGGATTTGGTATATGACCAACTGTCATTTACGGCTCATATTATGGATATTATTTGAATACTATCTTGTGTGCCCAAGTCCTTTATATAGGTTATCATTAAAACAAGTTGTCTGGTTTCTTCAAGAAATACGACTAGCATAGTTTAGATATTCTACGCGCCTTAAGAATCCATACTTTCTTGATGTTGTAGAAATCAATTCCCGCCTTTGTCAAAAAAAAAACTATCCTTTGGGTTGAAATGCTGAGTCTTTATAGGTTAATGTTCTTTGCGGGAATGGAATAACGACTCCGTTTTCACGGAATTTTTGGTCGATTTCAAAACGAATTTCACTTTTGATTAATTCGATAGAAAAAGGGGACATGGTGAAAAATACTAACTCAAAATTGATTGAACTATCTCCAAAGTCGGATAATATTACTCGTGATTCGCCTTCTACAGTGGATTTTACATTTTCTGCTGAGGCAATAAGAATTTCTCTTACCAGTGGAATATCAGAGCCATATTCAACACCGACGTTTACGCTGAAGCGTGTTTTTGAATTATTGAGAGTAAGATTGATAATTGATTCATTGGTAATACGATGATTGGGAAGAATAATTAAAACATCATCACGATTCCGAATAGTAGTAGTTCTAATTCCAATCTTTTCAACTCTTCCTATTTCATCACCAACTTTAATTATGTCACCAGCACTCATAGTCCTTTCCATTAAAATAATAATACCTGAGCTGAGATCTTTGAATGCGTCTTGGAGACCTAGTCCAATTCCTACAAACAATGCAGTTTCAGCAGCTAGAATAGTTGTAAAATCAATTCCAATAGTATGAAGTGAGGTCACAATTAGAATAGTGTAAACTATATACTTTGATATTTGGTGAATTGTATATTTTCGTCCCTCATCTGCTAGCCTACCAAAAGACATACGGTAAATCCATTTTTTAAGGATCCATATAACTATACGAGCTATAATTATAAGTATTAAAATTTCTAGTATCCCGTTAATTGAGACTTCAATCCATTCAAGTTCTGTTAATTTATATTCTAAAATAGATTTCAAATAATCACGTATTTCATTAAGTTGTTCCTTCATATGGGATTCATTTTCATCAAAAATATCTTTTTGTAATGGAATAATTTCCATGTTCAATGAAAAAAGTCTTACTTCTTAATGCGTAATAATATATAAAGTCTTACTTCTTTTCTGTAAATTAGTTTTATGAAACAACTTACCCATATTTTATGGTTCATATCTTTGTGTTTAATTATAGTTTCTTGTCAAAAAGAAAATAGAGATCAATCTGAATTATCACTAGAACTTCCAAAAATAGAAACGGAGCAAGTACGAAACGTTACTTCATCGAGTGCATTTGGCGGTGGGGAAATTACAGATGATGGGGGTGGAGAAATAATGGAAAGCGGATTATGTTGGAGTAAATCTAATCCCCCAACTACATCTGATTACAAGGGTGTTAATTATTCTGGTTTAAATAAATTTGAACTTGAAATTAAAAATTTAAATACTTCTTCAAAATATTATTTACGAGCATATGCCGTGAACAAAAAAGGAACGAATTATGGATCGGTAGTGGACTTTACAACTAGCCGAGAATTAACAAAAACAGAATCTATTGCGCGTTTGATTGTGATAGAAACCAATAAAATAAGAAATGAACTAGGTTTAGATGCTTTAGTTGAAACTGAAATAGGTAATGCATTAGCGCAATATCATTCTTCAAATATGTCCGAATACGATTTCTTTAGTCACACAGATAATCTTGGAGAAAGTGTTTGGGAAAGGGCAAGAAGGTTTGGGTTGGTTTATTCAACTTTGGGGGAGAATATCGCGAGAAGAGGACCCTATCCTTCAAATCCAACTGCTGAATTAGTAGCTAATGGAATTGTCAAAATATGGGTAGACTCTCCCGGACATTACCAAAATATGGTTAGTAACAGTTACAATAAAATCGGAGTTGGTGTTGTATTTAATGAGAAAAATGAGGCTATTGCAACGCAAGTTTTTTACCACAATTAGCCAATTTCAGCCGATACCATGGATGTTAAAGATTTAAAATTTAATCTCTAATTGAAATTCAAATAATTACAAAGAAAACAATTAAATAGTAAAATACTTATTAATTGTCGGAGACGATTTCTTTTCCATTTTTATATACTATGGATTGTAGCTTAACACCTGCTTTATCGTATTTTTTATAAATACCATTTAGAGTGCCATTACGGTATGTCTGTAGCGAAACTATTTTACCATTTTTATAAAAAGTTCTCTTTTGCCCGTCAAGCTTTCCGTTTAAATATATTTCTGAGCTCATTATTTCACCCGACTCATAATAGTGCTCAACTTTTCCCTCGAGTTTGCCATCAATAAATTTCTTTTTGCTTTCTAACTGGCCATTTTCATAATAAGCTTCCCATGTGCCGGAAGGAACTCCCTCGTTATATTCCGCTAAATAATCTAATTGACCATTTTCGTAATACAATTCAAATCTATCCAGGGAACCTTTCTTGTAATGATTTTTCTGTTCGATTTTCCCGTTTTCAAAATATTGAATTACCGCTCCAGTAAAAACCTCACCCTTGTAATAAACGAGATTACCACGGTCTTCTAGTAGTGATGCATCCTCGCTTTCCCAGGTTATATTTGTTTCACCACAACTAAAAAGCATAACGCTTAATGATAGAATAAGATTGACACCATTTTTTAGCTTCATAATTCAAAACTAATTAATATTTTAATATTATACGGACAAGACAGTTAATTTTTAACCATATTTGTGTAAATCGGTTCAAAATCATTTTGAAAATAGCTGCTGGCGTGGTTATCTATTCTGTGAATAATGAGAAGCACAGTTGGTATTATTTGAGTTGAAAGCGACACAAGTGTCTTGTATTTTGTACGAATATGTACGAAATGTGACTTTTTACTTTATTTTTCAGTGTTATCGTGTTTAAAGGGTTAAATTGCGGGTATTGACAATCGTTATTTATTGGAATCATGTTAAACTTAAAAGTAGAACCTACCCCTGTCATTAATAAGATATTATCTTTATTGTTTTTTGGACTAAGCGTTTCTCTGTTGGATGCTCAAGAGTCAGTCCAAATAAATTCTTCCTTTGAAAACGGACAGAAAGGCTTTGAATTGAATAAAGGGTATTTTTATGATCAAAACGGTAATTCAAATCCAAGTGTAAGATATATCTATCAACACGAAGATCTAAAAGTACATGTCCGTAATAATGGTTTTTCATACGAATCTTACAGAAAATCTGATAGTATAGTCAATATCCACAGGATTGATTTTAACTTCATAAATGCGTCAAGGGGTACTTTTGAGGAAACAGGTTTAAAGCATTTTCGTAATATTAGGGTCTTTTATGAAGATGACGAATATTATAAGTCGTTATGTCAAAAAATTATTCAAAAGAATGTATGGGAAGGTGTTGATATTGAGTACGTCATAAACCAAGAAAATGGTGATTTCAAGTATAATTTTATCGTCTCTACACCAGAGGCTTTGAATAAAATTGGATTATCATTAAATGGTCAAGAAAGTGCATATATCGCAAATGGAGCCTTGATATTATCTACAACGAATGGAGAAATCAAAGAGGTGATACCAGAGTCTTTTGATGCCAATAATGACAATATTCAGGTTAACTGGATTCTTGAAAACAATAATCTTCATTTTGCTGAGCAAGGTAAAGTGGAATACCCAATAACCATAGATCCGATGCCTTACAGGATTTGGGGACGTTATATTGGAGGTAGGTACGCGGATGCCATTCGTTCAATTGATGTAGATACAGCAGGAAACGTGGTTTTTTGTGGGTATACTTCTTCCACGGGACTTGCTACTTCTGGAACATATCAGACCTCCATGTCTAGTACTGCGCAGACAGGTGTAGATGCATGGGTAGGTAAAACAACAAGATCAGGATATTTGATTTGGGCTTCATATTTTGGAGGAACTAGAGATGATCGTTTTACTCGTGTTACGCAGACCACGGATAATAATTTTGTTGTCGTTGGGAGTACATTTTCTACTAATTTCCCCAAGAAAAATGCATTTCAAACTTCGCAAGGAGGTAAATTAGATGCGGTAATTGTAAAATTTTCTGATTCAGGTTCATTATTATGGTCAACCTATTATGGATCTTCTGGAACAGATGATTTGGTCGGAATTGTTTCGGATCCTTCAGGTAATATATATGCGTCGGGTTATACGACCAGTTCAAGTGGTGTCACAAGTGGTGGTTCTTCAGTATGGAAAAGATCCAGGGCGAGTAGTACAAATACAGACGAAGAGGGTTGGTTGGTAAAAATAAATGGAAGCGGGTCTAGACAGTGGTCTACTCTCATAGGGTCTTATGATGGTTCTGATATTTTAACCGATGTTGGATATGACATACAAAATGATAGAGTTTTAGTAGGTGGTTTTACCAATTCTAATTCAAAGAGTGGCAGAGATAAATTAAATCACAACTTTTCGAGTTCAGGTGGTACAAGTTACAATGGCGGTGTATCAGACGGTTTTGTTGCTTCATTTGGCAATAACGGTTCTCTGAATTGGTCACGTTATTTTGGTGATACAGGTTTGGACGAAACAGTTGCTCTCGTATGTGATACGGGAGGTGTTTTTTATGCCGTTGGAAATACTGGATCGGGAACAAATATTGCTTCATCTGGTGGTTTCCAAATTACATACGGAGGAAATACTGACGGATGGTTAGCAAAGTTTAATAAGAATGGAATCATAGAATGGAGTTCGTACATTGGAGGGACTCTATCGGATTTAGTATGGGATCTAGATATGGATACCTTTAACTATTTATATCTAATTGGTATTACCGAGTCGTTTTATGATGATGCCTGTGGGTGTGTCGATACAAATGCCATTTATACTTCGGCCTCCTACCAAGAAGATGTAGAGGGAGGATATGACGCGTTCATACAAAAATTTGATAAGTCTGGGGACCGTCTCTGGTCAACGTTCTACGGAGGTAGAGGTAATGAGGGTGGTGTAACTGCTCCAGAAGATTACATGGGAATTGCCACAGGTATTCAAGACGATGTTTTTGTTGGTGGTTTCACCGCCTCTCGTCGTTCGGGAACGTTAGATTCAGATACCTTTCCAGGTAAAAGTAACGGCGCTGATGATGGATTTTTAGCACGATTTAATCAATGTGATTCCTTCATCAGGGCAAATTGGGTTGAACCGACTTGTCATTACGATACGCTCCAATTTCTTTCCTACGATCAGGATAGCAACACGGTATTGAATAATATGCGTTATGAATGGACGGGACCATCGAATTTCACCTCTGATGTTCAGAATCCTTTTATTCCAAATGCAGATAGAAATAAACATGATGGTGATTACCAATTGATTGCAATTGATTCAACCGGCTGTAGAGACACGGTGAATCTCGAAGTAAAGCTTAAGTATGTTATATTTTTCAATAATCCAGATACTGTCACGTTATGTGTTGGCGACTCTTTAACCTTAGGTGGTATTCGTGCGTATGATGATGGATTAGATTTTTCATTCGTAACTACAACTTATGAGTGGACTGGCCCAGATAGCTTTTCAGCGAATGCACGAGAGCCTTTTGTAACATCGTCGTCAACCAAGCTAAATCGGGGGATGTATCATTTAAAAGCTACAACTGTTGAGGGTTGCTGGGATACTACTTTCGTTTTCTTAAATATAGGTTTTGCCGATACAATTCGCGCAGTCGATACTGCATGTTTATACTCAAGTGCCAAGCTGAGAATCGATGATATTTCAAAATACTCATCATATAAATGGAAAAAACCTGATGGCTCCATAATTAACGATTCAATCATCGATATTGCGGCGGTACAACATGTAGATACAGGTTTTTATTATATATATCTTGAAAAAACCAACGGCTGTAAGGATACTATACAAACAAAATTAAGTCTTGCGTTAGACATAAGTTCAGATTTTGATATAACAGATGCCAGTCAATGTTTATCAGGAAATAGATTTGAATTCTTTTATGATAGCTCCACCAATATTGGTAAGGTTGACTCTTTGTTCTGGCTAAGTACTGATAGCTTATCCGGTTACCAGAAGTCATCAGCAATTGATAGTTGGAGTAGATCTTATTCGAGTGCAGGTGCTTATAATATTCGGCTAATATCCAAGTCTGATAGGGGTTGTTTTGATACCACACTCAAGACCATTAACGTCAGACCTACCCCTTCAGTTGATTTTACTATCAACTCTGACTCCCAATGCTTAAATGGTAATTCATTTACCCTTGTAAACACATCTACAATTTCAGTTGGTAGGTTAGATTCAATCTCTTGGGTTTTTGGTGATGGTAAGAAATTGGAATTGGGTAAACTCAATGCCAATTTGCTACCATTATTCTCAAATACAACGACAAAAACATATGATTCGGCTGGTACGTATACCATTGATTTTTACGCTTTCTCCAGTTTTGGATGTGTAGATAGTTTAAGTAAAACAATCGGGGTATGGCCGAAAAATAATACTTCCATCACGGTTGCGGCGGATAGCCAATGTGTTGACCCAAATCTGTACGAATTCACTAATTATGACACGCTATCTAGTGGCTCAATAACAAACAGAAGATGGACCTTTGGAGATAACTCTTTTACAAATCCCGCACTTAATGTAAGTAATCCTACAAAGTCCTATTCGGACTCAGGTGCATATACAGTCACCTATATTACAACCACAAACAATGGTTGTTTTGATACCGCTATTACACAGGTTTACGTGTATTTTAACAATCATATTTCGATTGATTCCACAGTTATTCTAGACGTTTTATGCCAAACGGATTCATTAGGAAATATTTACTCGCACATTTCCGGTGGTAACGGTTCTCTGTCATACAAATGGTACGATAGCGATACAGTACTGAAATCCTCAATGGCAAACCTCCTTGGAGTTAAGGAAGGAGCTTATTATTTAGAAATAACAGATAGCCTTAATTGTGTTGTTTCTTCTGCGTTAGATACCATTATATCTCTTTCAAAAATCAACATTGAGAATCTCTCATTTATTGAGCCTAAGTGTTTCAATGACTCAAATGCCCAAATTACAGTTGATGTTACGGGCGGTGTGGGGACATTGAAATATTTTTGGATAAATAATTCGGACACTCTCGCTCGCACTGAGGATATTAGTAACGTATGGGCTGAGACTTTTGTGCTCGTTGTAGAAGACGATAGTTTATGTCGCTATTCTGATACCATTGATGTAACTCAACCCGATGTTGTCCGAATTGATAGTTCATTCATAGATTCAACGAATTGTTACGCTGGATCCGACGGTTCAATTGAGTTATTTGTTTTAGGAGGACGGGGTGCATACAGCTATGCGTGGTATGAAGGTGCTTCAAAAGATAGTTTAAATCAAATAATTAGCTTGATTACTTCAAAAGCTACGGGGTTAGATTCAGGATTTTATACAGTATTGGTTAGCGATACGAATAACTGTCAGTTGACAGATGTGTTTACAGTATTGGAACCAGCGGTACTTGATATATCCATTACAACCATTGATTCTGCAAATTGTGCATCAAGCGGTGATGGATGGATTGCAACAACTTCAACAGGCGGAACAAAACCTTATTCTTACAGCTGGAGTAATGGCCAAACTACTGATTCTGCTTACAATCTAACGGCAGGTTCATATGAGGTAATGATAACAGACTATTACTCTTGTTTAGATTCAGTGTCGGGAGTTGTTTATGAGCCATTGAAGGTGAGTATAGACAGTACTTTCATTGATTCGGCTAATTGTTTTCAAATAAGCGACGGTTTTGCTGAAGTATTCACCTCAGGAGGTACTGGTAGTTATAGCTATCTGTGGCAAGACGGACAAACAACCAAAAAAGCAATATCTCTGAAGGCGGGTAACTACAAAGTTATTGTTACAGATCAATACAATTGTAACGACTCTATTGTTGTCAGCGTGCATGAACCACCAAAAGTCACAATCAGTATATTGAAGGTTGACTCTGCGAATTGTTTTGGCTATTCAGATGGGTCTATTTTAACATCGACAACCGGTGGGACAGGCGTCATCAATTACCAATGGAGTGATGGTCAAACAGATACAGTCGCGACAAATTTAAGCTCTGGTACATATAAAATGGTGTCTACAGATGCTTATGGTTGTAAGGATTCAATTTCCCAGAATTTACCAGAACCTGACTCAATTTTAGTTACCTCGATTGATATAAGACATGTAACATGTAGGTCTTACAATGATGCGGTCGTTACAATTAATGCAGTGGGTGGAAACTATTTATATTATTCAATTGACTCTGGAAATACATATCAGTCATCTAACCGCTTTGATAGTTTGGCCCCAGGAGACTATTACGTAATGGTTAAAGATATCTATGGTTGTACAGTTAGATATGGTGTTGCACAATCAATTTCTACCGTTGAATCAAATACGATACTGCGCTATGACAGCCTTGAAATAACCCATGTAGATTGTAAGAGTAATTCTACAGGAAAGGCTGAATTATCAGTGAAGGGTGGTACCAAGCCCTATTCTTATAAGTGGAACCGTCTATCTACATCAGCCTTAGTTTCGACCAATGAGGATTTATTAAACACAATAGCGGGAACATACTCCTTCTATGTTGTGGATTCATTTTTATGCGAGGTAGTTATTGATACAATCACTATTACCGAACCTGATAAGTTAGAAGCTAGTCTTCTCTCAACATTAAATGTTGACTGTTATGGAAATTCAACGGCCGAGGCGGTGGCTCAAGTTGTTGGTGGAACAACTCCGTACGTATACTCTTGGTTGGATAATTCAGGAAATCAAAAATCTGTAATAGATAGTTTACAGATGATTCCAAAAGGTACTTATAATTTCTTCGTAACCGATAGTTTGAATTGTATGGACAGTGTTAAAAATGTGTCCATTACCGAACCAGATTCGTTGTACATCGCAAATATTACTGTTGACAGTGTTAATTGCTACGATGGATTAGATGGTTCAATTAATGTAGATATCGTTGGTGGAACAAAAAATTACAACTTTGAATGGACAGATAACACCGGTAATGTTGTTAGTAACCAGGAAGATTTATTGGGTGTGGGTATTGGAAACTATCGACTTTCAATTATTGATAAAAATTCGTGTGTGGATACTTCGGCTATCATCAGAATTGATCAGCCAGATTCAATTAGAATTTATGATATTTCCCAAGTTGATGCAGATTGTTACAGCAACCAAACAGGTTCTATAGATGTTAAAGTTGATGGTGGAGTGTTGCCCTATTCATTTCAATGGAAAAACTCTAAAGCTTCGAATATTTCAAATTCCCAGAATTTGACAAATGCTGGAAAAGAAAAATATTATCTCATTGTGACGGATTATTATTCGTGTCAAGAGCAAACGGTTTTGATTGAGATTGATGAACCAGATAGGTTAGTAGCTTCTATTGATTCTTTCTTGAATGTTGATTGTAAAAGTAATAATACGGGTAAAATGACGACCAACATAGTAGGTGGTAACGGAGGCAATCAGTATTTATGGATAAATAACCTATCTGATACAATTACCAAGCAACAAAACCTTTACGATGCACTTGCAGGAACTTATCATTTTTATGTGACCGATTCATTGGGTTGTATGGATAGCCTAAAATCCAAGGTTATTACTGAACCAGATACATTGATCATTAAGAATATTGCAATTACCAATGTAGATTGTTACGGCAACAATACAGGTTCTGTTCAGGTTGATGTTAGTGGTGGAACAACAGCGTATAGTTTCCAATGGACAGATAGCGCTGGATCCATCGTTCAAACCAATGAAGACTTAAGTAATGTCGTATTAGGTAGGTATGCACTAAAAGTAACGGATAAACAGGGTTGCATAGACACGATACAGGACGTTGTAATAACCCAGCCAGATAGTTTAGATATTTATAATATTGTTAAGGAGAATGTTGATTGTTATGGAAACTCAACAGGGGATTTATTCCTAGATATTTCGGGTGGTACAAAAGCTTACGACTATGAATGGATTAAAGTGAACAATTCCTCCGTAGTAAGTACGCTTGAAGATTTAAGAAATGTACCAATTGGTGTTTACACACTAACTGTAACCGATAAGAATCTTTGTCAGAAAACATTTACAGATACAATTACCCAACCAGATCTTTTTAAGTTTGATGCCTTCAAGGTAAAGGGTGTTACTTGTTATGGTGACACAACAGGCGCCATTTACACAACGTTAATTGGAGGATCATCTCCGTTTAAGCATGTTTGGCAGAAACTGAATAAGGATACCATCGGTCATGCCAAGAACCTTATTAACGTCCCAGTTGGTTATTATTATACGACAGTTGAAGATGATAGTGGCTGTGTCATTACGTCAAATAATATATTCGTTGAAGCTCCAGCTACGCCGTTATCTATTTGGGGTTTAGTCACTACAGACTTAACATGCTATGGTGATTCTAATGGAACAGCAGACTATTCAGTATATGGAGGCACGCCTTCTTATAAATATTATTGGAAACTAGATACGCAGTTAATATCCACTTCTAAGACTTTAACAAATGCAAAAGCAGGTAGTTACACATTAATAGTGGAAGATGATAGTTTATGTAAGAATGTGATACCTAATGTATTGATTAAAGAGCCAGGAGAGGTATTTATTGATACGACACTTATAACCAATCCTACATGTGAATATAGTAGTGACGGAAGTATTCAGTTATTAGGCAAAGGAGGAAATAGAATATATCAATACAGTATTGATTCTGGGAAAAATTATCAAAGCTCACAAATCTTTAGCAATCTAGATACTGGAGTTTACTATGTTCAGTTGACAGATAGCAATAAATGTATTTCCCCAATTTTTAAGCGAACTCTTGTAAATGGGGATAAAACGAAGCCGGTTGTAAGATCCAATGACTTAAATATTTATTTAGATTCCAATGGTAGCGCACAAATAGCTTTAGACTCGTTAGATGATATGTCATTTGACAATTGTGAAATTGATACAATGTATAGTTCTGTAAATGAAGTTGATTGTGGTGATATGCCTTTGATCAATGGTTATTTGTATGCTATTGATAAAAATGGGAACATGGATTCGTCCTTATTTAAGTTAACTATTTATGATACTATAAAACCTGTATTTGCTGTGGTAGATACGGTTTACGTTTACTTGGATAGTAATGGTAATGGTTCTTTTGACAATACGGATATCTTACTTTCAGCTTCTGATAATTGTGGAATAAAGGACACTCTATACTCTCAGAATACTTATACCTGTCAGAATGTAGGAGAAAATATAGAAACTACTACCATTTCCGATATTCATATGAACTCGTCAAGTTTGTCGACGATTGTAATAGTTTCCGATACTATTGCTCCAGTATTGGATGTTGAGGATATTATTCTTTACCTAGATACTAACGGCGAGGCTCTCTGTGAATTTAGTAGTTTTGATAGAGGTTCGTATGATGAATGTACTATCGATAGCGTGGGCTTGGATAAAATGAAATTTACTTGTGCGGATACAGGTAATAACCTGGTTAACGTTTGGGCTATAGATCCATCAGGAAATGAGTCAAGAACAACTGTCAATGCGAGAGTGTTAGATTCGATTAGTCCAAAATTTGATATCAAAAGTATAGTCGTTACACTAGATTACTCAGGGAAGCAATCAATAAGTAAAGGGGATTTAGTTTATAATGTTTGGGATAATTGTGGAATTTACGATACGACTTATTCTAAGTATGATTTTGATTTGAATGATTCAGGAGATCTGTTTATCGATGTATATGTTTCTGATATACATGGAAATACTACAGGTCCAAAACAAGTGAAGGTTACTGTTTTGTGGGGCGATGCAGATCGAGATTCCATTCCGGATCATATTGAAGGAGATTCTGATTTTGATGGAGATGGAATTCCTAATTATTTGGATTTGGATTCTGATAATGACGGTATTCTTGATGTTGAAGAGAATGAAGGTCAGAAGTACTTGCTTGATAAAGATGGTGATGGAAAGCCAAATGTTTGGGATCTTGATTCTGATGGGGATGGTATAGATGATGTCATCGAAGCAGATGGTGATGATCCTGATTTTGATGGCGTTGTCGGTTCGGGGACTCCAGATGTAGACAAAAACGGTGTTCCTGATTTAGCCAGCGGTGGATACGACCCATCTGATACAGATAATGATGGGGATAAGGACTACAAGGATCTTGATACCGATGATGACGGAATCCCAGATGAAGTTGAGAAAGGTAGCACTAAAGATCCAATAGATACGGATTCAGATGGTGTTCGAGATTGGCGATCAAAGGATTCAGATAGTGATGGTATCCCTGATTATGTGGAGGCTGGTGATGATCCTGCGAAACCAGTTGATAGTGATGGTGATGGCGTGCCCGATTATTTGGATTTAGATTCGGATAACGATGGAATCACGGATAATTTTGAAAAGGGAATGGATGGCGAGAATCCAGTTGATACTGATAAGGATGGAATTCCAGATTATTTGGATCTCGATTCAGATGATGATGGAATACCTGACCTAATAGAAGGAGATAATGGTGGGGACAATCCAACTGATACAGATGGAGATGGAATTCCTGATTTTATAGATATAGATTCAGATGATGATGGTATTTTTGATGAGTTTGAAAAAGGAGCGGATGGAAACAATCCTGATGATTTAGATGCCGATGGAATTCCAAGTTATCGCGATTTAGATTCAGATGACGATGGTATCCCAGATGTTGTTGAAGGTGACCAAAAAGGAAACAATCCAACCGACACAGATGGTGATGGAATACCAGATTTCTGGGATTTAGATTCGGATAACGATAAAATACCAGATCAATATGAGAAAGGAGCAGATGGAAATAATCCAGACGATACAGATAATGATGGCAAGGATGATTATCGTGATACAGACTCCGATAATGACGGTATTGAGGATGATATTGAGGCTGGAGATGATCCGGAAAATCCTGTGGATACCGATAACGATGGTGTCGAGGACTACAAGGATAGCGATTCAGACGATGATGGTATCTCTGATGATATAGAGAAGGGAGGTCTTGGTAAAGACAAGCCTTCAGATTCTGATAATGATGGTATACCGGATTATCTAGATCTAGATTCTGATAATGACGGAATTACCGATAATTACGAAAAAGGTGAGGATGGCGATGATCCTGAGGATACCGATGGTGACAATATTCCAGATTATCTAGATGTGGATTCTGATAATGATGGTATTCCAGATATAGTTGAGGGAGACAAGGGAGGAGATAATCCTACGGATACGGATGGGGATGGCATACCTGATTTTAGAGATTTAGATTCAGATGATGATGGTATATCAGATGAGTATGAGAAAGGTAAAGATGGTAATAACCCTGACAATAGTGATGATGATGTGATTCCTGATTACAGAGACATCGATTCAGATAACGATGGTCTAAGTGACACATTGGAAGCTGGAGATGATCCAGATAATCCAGATGACACTGATGGAGATGGGCTAGATGATTACAAGGACGAAGATTCTGATAATGATGGTTGGTCTGATGGTGATGAAGCTGGAGATGACAAAGAAAACCCGTTAGATTCTGACGGAGATGGAATTTATAACTTTAGAGAAAAAGATTCTGATGATGACGAAATTCCTGATTCTGAAGAGGATAACTTAGAGAAGACGCGTATCCCAGATATCACTATTCCTGAGGGTATAAGTATCAATAACGATGGGTTGAATGACATACTTTACATCAAGGGTTTACGTAATTTCAAGAGTACATCTATTTTAATATTTAATCGTTGGGGTCAGTTAGTATATGAGTCAGGTTTGGGTTATAGTAATGATAATCCATTCGAGGGGAAATATCAGGGAGGTTCATTTACATTTAGGCAAGGTGAGTACTTACCTGAAGGAGTGTATTTCTTGGTATTCAAATCCAATGATTACAGAAATTTAAATATTCGTCAAAGCCTTTACATTAAGAAATAGAAAAATGAAAAGACATTTTATTAGTGGTGTGATTGGGTTGTTATGTGTGGGTGTAAGTGCTCAGCAGGAGCAGCTTTATTCACATTACGATTTGAATTCTTCATTGTTTAATCCGGCATATTCAGGATCGTCTGGTGTGATGAATATTGTTGCGATTTCAAGAAGGCAATGGACAGACTTTAATGGAGCGCCTGATTACGCTGGTATCACATATGATCAGCCTCTAAACACGCAGTTTGCTTTAGGTTTAAATCTCTCACAAGGGACAATTGGGGACTTTAAATATGCTAAACCATTGCGTGAAAATCATATAAGTGCTAATGCGTCTTACAGGATTCAGATATCGCCTAAATTGAATTTAGGAGTTGGTCTGAGGGTGGGATTATATAGTTATAATTTAGACTTAAACCAACTAGTTATTAATGATCCTTCTGACCTTGGATTTGCCCAGAATTCCTATAATGTAAGTGCTCCAATGACTGGATTTGGTACTTACTTATATAGCCAGAAGTTTTTTGTTGGTTTATCTTCTCCTCAGCTTATCTTTTTTAATAATGAAAACGACGAGAAGTATACGTATAACAGCAAGTTACATTATTACGTGACTGCGGGATACATGTATGAAATAAATGATTTATTTAGTCTAAAAACTACAACCCAATTAAGATTCACTTCGGGAGTACCTTTTCAGGCAGATTTTAACGCGCATTTCTATTATTTAAATAAATTTTCTATAGGTCCCTTTATCCGAAGTTCAGGGGATTATGGAATATTAACGAACATACAGGTATTAGAAGATTTTGGTATTTTTAGTTCTTGGGAAACTAAAACTGGGAAACTTAACGAATATATCAGACAGTCCTTTGAAATAGGTATTCGTTACCGCCCAAATACTTTCACCCAGCCAGAAGAAGTATTACCGAGATATTTTTAATCATTATGAGAAATTCGACTACCCGACTATTAGCTTTATTTTGTTTACTGATTTCTGCTACCAGCTTATTCGGTCAAACGAAAAAGGTACAAAAACTTTTCAAGGAATCTAAATACTCAAAAGTTTATAGCTACCATAAATCAGCGAGTTCATCAAATGATATTCAATTGATTAGGCCAGTAGCCTATTCGGCTTATTATTTGAAGAACTACAAGAAAGCCATTGATTTATACAACCGACTTATTTCATTGAATACTTCTGAAGCAAATGTATATGATTTGTTTTATTTGGCTCAATCATACAGGTCGCTTGAAAATTATCCAATTGCGGATAGTATAACCAGAGAGATCAACTATAAATTTCCCACAGTTGTTGTATATCCCGAGACATCGAATTGGTTTAAAGACGATATAAATTACGAGTCAGAGTTTTTTCAGTCTTTGAAGAACTTATACGGTTTAGATTCTGCTATTGTTTCACCGTTCGAAAGTAATTCAAAATATGGAGAGTATGGATTGATTAGTAATAATGGGAAACAATATTTTACAACCAATAATCCAGATTTTTTAGGAGAACTGACAGCAAATAATTACAGAAATGAAAGGGATTTTGCGATAATCGAGCGAGATGGCGATAGTTATACCCCAATATTGAACGTATCAGGCGAAAGTTGTCAGTTAAACTATATTGATCCAACGGGGGAGTGGTTCAGTATTACAGTGACGGATACAAAACCAAACGATGAGAATAAGAAGATTCTTAAATCATATCTCTTGAAGAGAAAAAAAGCACTTGATGGATGGGATACCATGTCACTGGGATTGAATAATTTAAAATACTCGGTTACAGGTGTGAATATTGATGCTGCGGGTAATAGAATTTTCTTTTCATCCAATAGGCCTAATGGTTTTGGCTCTTCTGACTTATATACTGCGAACATCAAAGAAATTGATTATAACGAAAAAGTTATAAGACTTGGGCGTATCGAAAATATGGGACCTAGAATAAACACAATTGGAAGAGAAGGATTTCCATTTTTGTTAAATGATAGCGTGCTTATATTTTGCTCAGACGGACACTTGGGATACGGCAATTTAGATTTGTTTTCATTTAATTTAAAGACAAAAGAAATTTATAATCTTGGAGACGATATAAATTCTTCTGAAGATGATTTCTTCTTTACACCTTTCGATGAAAAAACTGGATTTTTTACAAAAACCGTAAAAAATGAGGGAGATAACATCTACAAAATCCAATATCTTGAATCATGGTTGCAAAGGGCTAGAAAAAATGAAAAACAGATAAATCTTAAATTAGTCCCAAAAAATGGAGATAAACTTTCTGATAAGATTAGTAAAGATGATATTAAGGTATACCGTGTAAGTAAAAGTAACAAGAACTTAAATGAATTGTTGAAATCGCTAAATACGGGTAAACCAAATTCTAAAAATCAGGGCCTATCTCCAATTAATGCTATTACCCTCAACCAATATTTGGGCTCATCCCCTGATGAGAGAAAGCAAATGGCGGGTTTGGCTGTTAAAGAAGGAGTAAAGGACGATACGAAGGGTCCAAAAGACCAAGATCCGAACACAGGACTTGTGGGTGGTGTAGTTGGAGGTAAAGATAAGCCCACCGACGATACGAAGGGTCCAAAAGACCAAGATCCGAACACAGGACTTGTGGGTGGTGTAGTTGGAGGTAAAGATAAGCCCACCGACGATTCGAAGGATCCAAAAGACCAGGATCCGAACACAGGACTTGTGGGTGGTGTAGTTGGAGGTAAAGATA
>Ga0233438_10000155_pt1 | contig 95309 bp, 93 predicted proteins | sample SI_123_September_FD_182720 | JGI IMG/M metagenome (GOLD analysis project Ga0233438, IMG submission 182720) | Seawater microbial communities from Saanich Inlet, British Columbia, Canada - SI_123_September2016_10_MG | ecosystem: Environmental > Aquatic > Marine > Inlet | place: Canada: British... | reverse complement strand
TAACATAATCGGCGTGTCCTGGACAATCAACGTGTGCATAGTGACGTGATGGCGTATCATATTCTACGTGTGACGTAGAGATAGTGATACCGCGCTCGCGTTCTTCTGGAGCATTATCGATTTGATCAAATGCTTGAGCGGAACCGCCGTAAGTCTTTGCTAGTACCGACGTGATTGCCGCTGTAAGAGTTGTTTTACCGTGGTCAACGTGGCCGATAGTACCAACGTTTACGTGTGGCTTGTTACGTTCAAACTTTTGCTTTGCCATTTTAAATATTCCTAGCAAGGTATTAAAAAATAAATTTTCAATGAAGTGATGGAGGAAAATAGGAAGTGGTGCTGATAGGCAGATTCGAACTGCCGACCTCACCCTTACCAAGGGTGCGCTCTACCAACTGAGCCATATCAGCAACGTGATGGAGCGGGCAGCGGGAATCGAACCCGCATCATAAGCTTGGAAGGCTTAGGTAATAGCCATTATACGATGCCCGCGTTCCTAATTCTCGTATCCCCACTTCATGAGAAAGTGGTGGAGGGGGCAGGATTCGAACCTGCGAAGGCTGAGCCGGCAGATTTACAGTCTGCTCCCGTTGACCGCTTGGGTACCCCTCCAGAGATATTGATGATGGTGCCGACTGCCGGAATCGAACTGGCGACCTACTGATTACAAGTCAGTTGCTCTACCAACTGAGCTAAGTCGGCACGTCATCAAGTGGTGCGTATAGTATAGATAACATTTATTCTTGGCAACTGTTTTTTCAAAAAAATACCAATTAAATTGAATTAATAGATGTTTCGTTGTTTATTTCGACAATCAGGCCTGTTTTAGCCAATTGAATCAGGCCAATAAGCACTAAATTGGCAAAATAATGGATGTTATTTTTTCGCGGAAACGATAATTTTATTTGATCACCACCAGAAATTAACACAATAAAGTCATCGGTTTGATCATTTAATGTTTCACATGCCAAATTTACCATACCATTTAATTGTGCCAAACACCCCTGTTCGACACAATCAGGTGTATCAGTTCCTAAAATAATAGGCTCTGCGTATTGTGTTTTGGTTGTGTCATTAGTAAAAACTTGCTCAGTATTACTTAATAAACTGGTTTTTAATGTTGTTAGACCTGGCGCAATCCATCCGCCTTGGTGCTGATGCCGAAAAATCACATCGCAAGTAATGGCTGTTCCCGCATCCACTACCACAAAATCTGATTTTTGCGGAAACAAGCCTACCGCTGCAATCATGGCTAACCAACGATCAACGCCCATATTAGTAACATTATTATAGCCGTTAATTAAAATACTATGATTAATCCGAGTATGTTTAGCAGAAGTGGCAGTAACAATGGGAATGTTTTGTTGCGCAGCCTCTTTGTGTAATGCAGCTAACCATTCGGGCGCTTTGACATAACTCAAATAAATATGACTGACCCTTGGCAGTAATTGTACTGGCGTCAGGGTCTCCGAAAAATATTCAAGTGATGGAGTGATGTCTCTTAACTCAGTATGTTGTATCTCCGTAGCACGCATACAACAATATTTTGCTAATGAATTGCCCACATCTATAAAAAGAATAGACTTATCTTGCTCTGACACTGATCTCTCCACCATGATATGTTTTTATTTCCCCATCAACCAACACCCGTAATGCACCTTGTGGATCAATACCCATACACATACCTTCCACTGATTGTTGTCCAATTAGTAAAGTAATGTCTTTATTAGCAAACACATTAAGTGATTCCCATTCTGATATAAAAGAACACAATCCTGATTTTTCGAAAATGATTAGGGCCTGTTGAATATCTAAGATTAATTGTGCGGTTAAGTGATTACGATTAATCACTGTTTGCTGACTATGGCTTTGTAAATCAGTAAAAGGTTGTTCAATTCCTGTAATATCATCCGGTAAATTGACATTCAAACCCAAACCAATCACACAATGAACCTCATCACCGACAGAACCTTCAACCTCGATTAATATACCTGCTATTTTTTGCATATTAATATAAATATCATTTGGCCATTTTAATTGGCCATTCGTGATACCAAAATGATTAAGTGTGCGATTTACCGCTAAGCCAACAACCAATGATAGACCCGATAGCGTTTGGTAACCGCCAGAAAAACGCCAATACATAGATAAATAGATACTACTGGCAAACGGTGATATCCATTGTCTACCATGACGTCCTCTTCCTGCACTTTGGGCTTCTGCAATACAACTTGCACCTTGGCTTAGCTGCACAATGTTTTGTTTAATGTAGGTATTTGTCGAATCAACAACATTTAATACATCTAAATGAAGGGGCTGTGGGATCTGACGATATTTTTCATGGCTAAGTTGTGCTTGAACATAATCAGATATCTCATCGTGCGATAATAGTGACAATGGCTCACTGAGCTTATAGCCTTTACCGCGCACCGAAAACACATCCAAACCAAGCTGCTTCAAAGCATCGATATGTTTGCCAATAGCAGAACGCGATATACCTAATTGCGCACCCAACTCAGTACCCGAGATAAACTCACCCTGGGCTAATAAATGTAAGAGCTTGTTACGCGTGCTATGCATTATAACGTAATCCTATTAATTCGGCCTAACAGTTGAACTTCGTGTTCAAGAGTAATCCCATATTGTGTCGACACTTCAGCAATAATCTGTCGAGCAAAAGTAATCAGTGCGGTCCCTGTCCCTGAGGCGATATTGGTTAGGACTAATGCTTGTTGCGGGTGACATTGGATCCCATCGATAATTTTACCTTTGAATCCGAGTGTATCAATTAACCATCCCGCAGGTACTTTTACCAAGTCGTCTGAAACAGGGAAAGAAGGGATCGCCGGAAATCTAGCCTGCAGTCTCGTAAAATGTTGTTTAGAGATAACCGGATTTTTGAAAAAACTACCCGCATTACCGATTTGCTTAGGATCAGGTAATTTTTGTTGACGTACCTGTATGACTTTGTCATAGATATCAGAAATTAAGGGTTGCACTAATGTCGCTAATTCACCATAAGATGTCACGGGTGCAAGCAATTTAGGGATCGTAAAGTTAACTGTGGTAATAAACACTTTATCTTTAAGTGCATGTTTAAATATTGAGTCACGATAACCAAAGGCACAATCACTACCAGCGATCGACTGTACCGTGCGAGTTGCTAAATCAATGTATTCTACTGAATCTATATATGTACCTACCTCTACACCGTACGCCCCAATATTTTGAATTGGTGCAGCGCCCACGGTTCCCGGAATAAGTGCTAGATTTTCAAAGCCACCTATACCCTGCTCAACACAAGTGGTCACTAAGCTATGCCAATTTTCACCCGAGGCCACGGTAATATAATGATTAGTGGTGTCTTCGCTAAACACCATGCCGTGTAATTTATTGATCCAGACTTCACCGTAATAATCTTCGGTGAAGACAGTATTAGACCCCTCGCCTAAAATGACAAAGGCATCTTGGTGACATTGATGCGCCATGATTTGTTGGATTGCATTAAATTCAATGACAAAAGGCGCTTGGGCATCAAAACCAAATGTATGTAACTGAGTAAGAGACTGCAAAGAATAACCTCTAGATGTAAAACTTCAAATCAGTATACCAGTGACGTAAAAATCTGTTCAATGAATATATGCTTGAATATCATTTTATATACCCTACCCACTATATATTTGCGTTAAGGTTAGCTTAATAAATCAGCGGTATGGTATGTAAATAAAATGTAATGCATTTGAACTTTTTATGATGTATGTTGACTAACTAATGGACAATATTTTTGTTCATATAAGTAATAGGTGTAAACGTGTATAAGAATGTATGTAAAGCAGTAGTCGTATCTGGATGTGTCTTATTTTCACAATTAAGCTATGCAATTAACGACGAAGCGACGGCTGAATGGAAAATCGACCATGATTTTTTTAAACAGCAAGTTCAACAAAGTATGTCTGCCGGTCGTGCAGTCAGATCGTTAATCGGTCATTATCCACAAAGTGTCACTGGTATTGTCGATGTTGCATTGGATTTATATCCTGAACAATACAAAGAAATCATACATAGTGCCGTATCCGCACAACCGTTCTCTGCTGAAGACATCGTCACTATTGCGGTGCAAAAAGGGATTACACAATGTGAAAGTATTGTAGAAGCAGCGATTAGAGCTGAGCCAAGTTATGTCAGTTTTGTCGCTACAGCCGCGGCTAATGCCTCACCCGAAGATTTTGATGATATTTTGCGAGTAGCAGTCATGACTGAACCCGATTCTGCCGACAAAATTGTCCAGCTGATGGCAAAATCGTATCCCGAAAAAATTGCTGAAATTTTATCTAATACAATTAAACATGTACCATTAGTAGGTGAGTATATTGTTGATGCATTATTAGCAGTGTTTCCTAATAAAGCTGAAGAAGTTGTTTCTGTTGCAGTACGTGAATCATCTCTGCAACGTGAACAAATCCAACGTATTATTTCTACTGCTATAGATGCAGGTGTCAATGTTGAAGATGTCACTAAATTTGCAACTATGGGTGGTGCAACTGCCGATGAAATTACAGCAGGTGTCAATAGCGCACCATCACAACAACATAAGCAGCAAAAACTTTAACACCAAATTTTTTAATCTCCTGAAATCAAAAAACCGAGCCTAAGCTCGGTTTTTTATGTGGTTAACAATTCACTTAAGTGGACTGTTAACTATGAGAGTATGGTTTACTCTTCAGTTATTTCAACTACTTCTTCAGATGCAACAACTGGACGGTCAACAAACTCAACATACGCCATAGGCGCTTTATCACCAGTACGGAAACCACATTTTAGAATGCGAATATAACCACCTGGACGAGCTTCGTAGCGAGGCCCTAATTCGTTGAATAATTTACCAACCACTTCTTTGTCGCCTGTGCGAGCCATAGCTAAACGGCGGTTAGCAACACTATCAACTTTTGATAATGTAATTAACGGCTCGATAACACGGCGAAGTTCTTTTGCTTTAGGCAAAGTAGTTTTAATCACTTCATGCTTAACCATTGAAGAGGCCATGTTTTTAAACATTGCTTTTCTATGGCTGCTGTTGCGATTTAACTTTCGACCACTTTTACGATGGCGCATAGCTTAATCCTTCTTTCAAGTAGCGTGTGCTTAACACACGCTAATACATCTTAGTCGGCAATACTTTCTGGTGGCCAATTCTCTAGGCGCATGCCTAAAGATAATCCACGAGATGCAAGCACGTCTTTGATTTCTGTTAATGACTTCTTACCAAGGTTAGGAGTTTTAAGTAACTCTACCTCAGTACGCTGTACAAGGTCACCAATATACTGAACCGCTTCTGCTTTAAGACAGTTAGCTGAACGTACGGTCAACTCTAAATCATCCACTGGACGAAGTAAGATTGGGTCAAATTCTGGCTTCTCTTCTTTCGCTTCTGGCTCAGAAACATCACGTAAATCTACGAATGCGTCTAGCTGTTCAGCTAAGATAGTAGCAGAGCGACGAATCGCTTCTTCAGGATCTAACGTACCGTTAGTTTCCATATCGATAATCAATTTATCTAAATCTGTGCGTTGTTCAACACGAGCAGATTCTACTGAGTATGCAATACGTTCAACAGGGCTGAATGAAGCATCAACCAGTAAACGACCAATTGGGCGATCATCTTCTTCAGAGGAGCGACGAACTGATGCAGGTACATAACCACGGCCAGTTTCAACCTTGATGCGCATGCTAATTTCTGTGTCTCCAGTAAGAGTACAGATAACATGTTCAGGATTGATAATCTCGACGTCACCATCATGCTGGATATCACCAGCAACAACAGTACCCGCTCCAGATTTGACCAAAGTCAGCGTTGCTTCAGTTTTACCTTCTAGACGAACTGCTAAGCCTTTAAGGTTTAGTAATATTTCAATTACGTCTTCTTGCACGCCTTCCTTTGTACTGTACTCATGCAACACACCATCAATTTCGACTTCAGTTACTGCTACGCCAGGCATAGAAGATAAAAGAATACGACGAAGTGCGTTACCTAGAGTGTGGCCAAAACCACGCTCTAATGGCTCAAGTACAACTTTAGCGCGAGTTGGAGAAATATTTTCAATCTCAACCAATCTTGGTTTTAGGAATTCAGTTACAGATCCCATAGCTTCCTCTTTAGTTATCTTTACTTAGAGTAAAGTTCGACGATCAACTGTTCGTTAATTTCTGCAGATAGGTCAGAACGCTCTGGTAAACGTTTAAACGCACCAGTTAGTTTAGCACCATCTACTTCAATCCAGGTTGGCTTCTCGCGTTGGTCGGCTAATTCAATAGCAGCAATGATACGCGCTTGCTTTTTAGCTTTTTCACGAACAGAAACATCAGTCTCTGCAGAAACCTTGAATGAAGGAATATTAACCACTTGTCCGTTAACACAAATTGCTTTGTGACTTACTAACTGACGAGCTTCAGCACGTGTGCTTGCATAACCCATACGATAAACAACGTTATCTAGGCGCTGCTCTAAAAGTTGTAACAAGTTTTCACCTGTGTTGCCTTTTAGACGTGCTGCTTCTTTGTAGTAATTACGGAACTGTTTTTCTAGAACGCCATAAATACGACGAACTTTTTGTTTCTCACGCAACTGGATACCGTAATCAGATAAACGACCGCGACGAGCACCATGCTGGCCTGGGGGTGTATCTAACTTACATTTTGTATCAATTGCACGAACGCCACTTTTTAGGAACAAATCTGTTCCTTCGCGACGACTTAGTTTGAGTTTTGGACCCAAATATCTAGCCATGATCTTTCTCCAACTGTCCGTCGATTAAACGCGACGTTTTTTCGGTGGACGACAACCGTTGTGAGGTATAGGCGTCACATCGGTAATATTAGTGATCTTATACCCAGTAGCATTTAAGGCACGGATTGCAGATTCACGACCTGGACCTGGACCTTTAACAAATACTTCTAAGTTCTTAAGACCGTATTCCTGAGCAGCTTCACCAGCTCGTTCAGCAGCAACCTGTGCAGCAAACGGAGTTGATTTACGCGAACCACGGAAACCTGAACCACCAGAAGTAGCCCAAGACAAGGCATTACCTTGACGATCGGTGATAGTCACTATTGTGTTGTTGAAAGAAGCATGGATATGAGCCATACCATCAGCAACTTGACGTTTTGCGCGCTTCTTCGCGCGAGTAGGTGCTTTAGCCATTACTTAACCCTCGCTTACTTTTTAATCGGCTTACGAGGACCTTTACGGGTACGCGCATTAGTTTTAGTGCGCTGACCACGTAGAGGTAAGCTACGACGGTGGCGAATACCACGGAAGCAACCTAGGTCCATCAAACGTTTAATACTCATTGATACTTCACGACGAAGGTCACCTTCAACAGTGAACTTAGCAACTTCATCACGAAGTTTATCAATAGTGGTTTCATCAAGATCTTTGATCTTGGTAGATTCTGCAACACCAGCAGATGCACAAATGCTTTTAGCACGAGTGGCACCAATACCGAAAATTGCTTGAATAGCAATTACGGTGTGCTTGTGTTCAGGAATGTTAATGCCAGCGATACGGGCCATTAACTGTACTCCTCTAAGTTAAATAATTTTGGTCGACAGCCTAAAAAGCCCGTTAGGATACTTACCCATCGACAAAAATGCAAATTTAAGGTCAATAAACACCTAGATGATGCCGAAACATCGAATAGGTGTTTAATAACCCAGCTAGATTAGCCCTGCCTTTGCTTATGCTTAGGCTCTATGCAAATCACTCTAACAACGCCGTTACGTTTAATGATTTTGCAATTACGGCAAATCTTTTTAACGGATGCACGAACTTTCATTTCATCACTCCGTAGCTGCGAACTTATCGGCCGTAGCCTTTAAGATTCGCTTTTTTAAGAACAGACTCATATTGACTTGACATCAAATGGGTCTGGACCTGCGCCATGAAATCCATAATTACTACCACTATGATGAGTAGTGAAGTACCGCCAAAATAGAATGGGACATTCCAAGTTAGCAACAAGAATTCAGGCACTAAACAAACAAAGGTTATATACAACGCACCAGCTAATGTGAGGCGAGTCATTACTTTGTCAAGGTAACGTGAGGTTTGTTCACCAGGACGAATTCCAGGCACAAAAGCACCTGACTTTTTCAAGTTATCTGCCGTCTCGCGAGGATTAAATGTCAACGCAGTGTAGAAGAAACAGAAAAAGATAATCGCCGCAGCGTATAACCCAACATATAACGGTTGACCTGGCGATAGTAATAACGCCACATCTTGCAACCATGAAGTTGCTTCATTTTGACCAAACCATCCCGCAATAGTACTAGGGAAAAGAATGATGCTTGAAGCGAAAATAGGAGGTATTACACCTGCCATGTTCACTTTCAATGGTAAATGTGAGCTTTGTGCTTGCATTACTTTACGTCCTTGTTGGCGTTTTGCATAGTTCACAACGATACGACGTTGAGCACGTTCTACAAAAACCACTAAGTACGTTAAACCAATTACAATTGCAGCAATCAATAGCAAGAATAATAAATTAATCTCACCTTGACGTGCCTGCTCTGCAGTCTGACCAATCGCTGTTGGTAGACCTGCCACAATACCTGCAAAAATCAAAATAGAGATACCGTTACCAATACCTCGTTCAGTAATTTGCTCACCTAGCCACATAAGGAACATAGTTCCTGTGACTAAACTAACTACTGCAGTAAAATAAAATCCAAAGCCAGGATTAATAACCAAACCACTGATCAAGTTAGGTAAACCTGTCGCCACACCAATAGATTGGAATGTAGCCAATACTAACGTTAAATAACGTGTGTATTGACTGATCTTACGACGACCTGCTTCACCTTCTTTTTTCAACTCCATCATTTGCGGATGTACCGCTGTCAGAAGCTGAATAATGATCGATGCAGTGATGTAAGGCATAATCCCAAGCGCTAATACTGAAGCTCGCTCAAGAGCACCACCAGAGAACATGTTAAACATCTCTACGATAGTACCTTTTTGTTGTTCAAATAATTGAGACAACACAGCAGCATCAATACCAGGGATCGGCACATAAGAGCCAAGACGAAACACAATAATTGCACCTAATACAAAGAACAATCTGCTTCGTAATTCACTCAAGCCGTTTTTTGCGCCTGAATCTACACCTGGTTTAGCCATTTAGCTTATTCCTCTATTTTGCCGCCAGCAGCTTCAATAGCTTCGCGAGCGCCTTTAGATACCTTCACACCACTAACTGTCACTGCGCGTGAGATTTCACCACTCTTCATGACTTTTACGAATAAGATCTCTTTTTTCACAAGACCCGCATCTTTAAGTGCTTGAACAGTAACTGTATCTCCGTCAACCTTGGCAATTTCGCTTAATGTCACTTGGTCAGAAACCATAGACTTACGCGATGTAAAACCAAACTTTGGTAGACGACGCTGAATTGGCATTTGACCGCCTTCGAAACCTGGCTTAACAGACCCGCCTGAACGAGACTTTTGACCTTTGTGACCACGGCCACCAGTCTTACCTAAACCAGACCCGATACCGCGACCAACGCGCTTACCAGAACTTTTAGCTCCCGGTGCAGGAGCAAGAGTATTAAGATGCATCTTTTACTCCTCCACTACTTCAACCATGTAAAATACACGGTTGATCATGCCACGAACGGCAGGGGTATCTTCTAATTCACGAACATGTCCAATCTTACGTAAACCTAAGCCTTTAAGCGTTGCTTTATGCTTAGGAAGACGACCGATAGCACTTTTGGTTTGTTTAACTTTTAGTGTTTTAGCCATGTTCAATTACCCCAAAATTTCATCTACAGGTAACCCACGTTTTGCAGCAACAGACTCAGGAGAGTTCATATCAACTAAAGCGTTGATTGTTGCGCGAATAACGTTCATTGGGTTAGTAGAGCCGTAACATTTTGAAAGTACGTTTTGTACACCAGCTACTTCAAGTACTGCACGCATCGCACCACCGGCAATGATACCAGTACCTTCAGATGCAGGCTGCATATATACTTTAGAGCCAGAATGACGACCTTTGATAGGATGTTGTAGAGTATTGCCGTTAAGATCGACAGTAACTAAGTTACGACGAGCTTTTTCCATTGCTTTTTGGATTGCAGCAGGTACTTCACGTGCCTTACCGTAACCAAAACCAACGCGGCCATTGCCATCACCGACAACCGTTAGTGCTGTGAAGCTAAAGATACGACCACCTTTAACAACTTTAGACACACGATTTACAGCAACGAGCTTTTCTAACAAATCACCCTGTTGTTGATTTTCTACTTTAGCCATTTTCTACTCCTAGAACTGTAGACCAGCTTCGCGAGCTGCATCTGCTAAGGCCTTTACACGACCGTGATACTTGAAGCCACTACGGTCAAAAGCAATCTTAGAGATGCCTTTTTCAATAGCGCGTTCTGCGATCGCTTTACCTACAGCTGCAGCTGCTTCTACGTTACCTGTAGATTTAAGACTACCTTTAAGAGTAGTTTCTACAGTCGACGCAGAGGCTAATACTTCAGAACCACTTGGTGCGATTAACTGCGCATAAATGTGGCGTGGTGTGCGGTTAACAACCAAGCGATGCGCGGCCAATTCACTGATCTTCTTACGTGCACGCGTTGCGCGACGTATCCGAGCTGATTTCTTATCCATCGTATCACCCACCTACTTTTTCTTAGCTTCTTTACGACGTACAACTTCATCTGAGTAACGAACACCCTTACCTTTATAAGGCTCTGGTGGACGATATGCTCGAATGTTAGCTGCAACTTGACCAACCACCTGCTTATCAGCGCCTTTGACGATGATTTCAGTTTGGCTAGGAGTCTCTACGGTAATGCCAGCTGGCATCTCATAGGCTACAGGATGTGAAAAACCTAGAGTTAGGTTTAGTTTGCTACCTTGTGCTTGCGCACGGTAACCAACACCATTTAACTCAAGTTTCTTTTCAAAACCTTTTGATACACCGATAACCATTGCATTTAATAGTGAACGTGCTGTACCCGCTTGCGCCCAACCTGCAGTAGTTTCCGCTTTAGGAGCGATAACTAGTTGGTTTTCTTCTTGCGTGATAGCAACTAAATCATTAAATGTACGGGCTAACGTGCCGTTCTTACCTTTAACTGTAACGTCTTGTCCTGCGATAGATACTTCTACGCCAGATACCAAGTCGACAGGTGCTTTTGCTACTCGTGACATTGTTATCTCCTAGATTACGCTACATAACCGATGATCTCACCACCCATGCCAGCTTTACGCGCTGCACGGTCGGTCATCACACCTTTTGAGGTAGAAACGATTGCTACGCCTAAACCACCCATTACTTTTGGTAACTCATCTTTTTTCTTATAGATGCGTAAACCAGGGCGACTTACTCGAACAATTGTATCGATTACTTGCTTGCCTTCGAAATACTTTAACGTAACTTCTAAAACAGGCTTAACTTCGCCAGTTACTGCAAAGTCTGATACATAACCTTCACTTTTAAGCACAGCTGCAATTGCAACACGTTGCTTAGAAGAAGGCATAGATACCGTGACTTTCGCTGCCATCTGACCATTTCTGATGCGGGTAAACATATCCGCGATAGGATCTTGCATGCTCATATTCTGCTACTCCTTACCAGCTGGCTTTTTTAAGGCCAGGGACTTCACCGCGCATTGCAGCTTCACGAAGCTTAATACGGGAAAGACCAAATTTGCGTAGGAACCCGTGTGGACGACCCGTAATACGACAACGATTTTGTTGACGAGAACGTGAGCTGTCACGCGGAAGTTGTTGTAGCTTAAGAACAGCATTCCAACGGTCTTCATCCGAAGCGTTGATATCGCTGATAATCGCTTTAAGCTCAGCACGCTTTACAGCATACTTGCTTACTAATTTGGCACGTTTTACTTCGCGTGCCTTCATTGATTCTTTTGCCATAACCCTACACCTTATTTTCTAAATGGGAAGTTGAACGCTGTTAACAACGCTTTCCCTTCTTCATTAGTATTTGCGCTAGTAGTGATAGTAATATCCATACCACGAACTTTATCAACCTTATCGAAATCAATTTCAGGGAAGATAATTTGTTCTTTAACGCCCATGCTATAGTTACCGCGTCCGTCAAAAGACTTAGCGTTAAGACCACGGAAGTCACGGATACGAGGAATAGTAATAGAAATTAAACGTTCTAAGAATTCCCACATACGCTCACCACGTAGGGTTACTTTACAGCCAATCGGATAACCTTCACGGATTTTAAAACCCGCGACGGATTTTCTCGCCACTGTAACAATTGGTTTTTGTCCTGCAATTGCAGCCATATCGGCCTGCGCAGATTCTAAAACTTTCTTGTCAGCAATCGCCTCACCTAAACCCATGTTCAGAGTGATTTTTTCAATCCGAGGGACTTGCATGACGCTTTTGTACCCGAACTGCTTAGCAAGTTCAGCTACTACTGTTTCTTTATAGAAATCATGCAGTTTCGCCATCGTACTCTCCAATTTATTAAACTAGTTCGCCGTTAGATTTGAAGAAACGTACTTTCTTCTCATCTTCGAAACGGAAACCAACGCGATCTGCTTTACCCGTTGCTGGGTTAACAATCGCTACATTTGACACATGTAGAGAAGCTTCCTTTTCAACAATCCCACCTTGCTCACCCGCTTGAGGGTTTGGCTTAGTGTGCTTCTTGATAAGGTTAATACCTTCTACAACTATACGGTCTTCAGATGCCAGAACGCTAAGCACTTTGCCTTGCTTTCCTTTATCCTTGCCTGCTAATACGACAATTTCATCATCACGACGAATTTTTCTAGCCATTATCGTGACTCCTTATAGTACTTCTGGGGCCAATGAGATGATTTTCATGAATGAATCTCCACGAAGTTCTCTCGTTACCGGGCCAAAAATACGCGTACCAATAGGTTGCTTGTTTGCATTAAGCAAAACAGCTGCGTTGTTATCGAAACGAATGGTTGAACCATCAGCGCGACGAACGCCTTTCCTAGTACGCACCACCACTGCATTCAGGACATCACCTTTTTTTACTTTACCGCGAGGAATTGCTTCCTTGACAGTAACTTTGATGATATCACCGATATGTGCATAACGGCGATGCGAGCCACCAAGAACCTTAATACACTGAACCCTGCGAGCGCCAGAATTATCTGCCACATCCAGGTTAGTTTGCATTTGGATCATGTTAGTGCTCCGCTGTTGAATTAAGACTCATTTTGAGCCATTTAACCGCTATCTACTTAGCTTTCGCTGAATAAATAGCCTATTACCCCATAAAAAGGGTGCGTAAATATATCAAAATTCAGGGGGAGAAGATAGTATTAATTGCAAATAATTCAAAGTTGGCACATTCCATGCGTTTTCATTATTTACTCGAGGCGGGGTTGTCAAAAGTTTAGTTAAGAACGACTCCTTTCATAGCCATTAAGGAGTCATTACAAGAAAAGAATGTATTAGAGATTTACTGCTTAGCACAATCGTAAATCTCTTTAAAAAAACGCAAAATTTAGCCGCGTTGACGTAAGATCTCATACAAACATATGCCCGTGGCAACGGATACGTTCAAACTCGATACCGTGCCATGCATTGGCAATTTAATTAGCTCATCACAACGCTCACGCGTTAAACGACGCATGCCTTTTCCTTCTGCCCCCATCACTAATGCAATCGGTCCATTCATTTTACAATCAAATACACTTTGGGTTGCTTCACCAGCCGTTCCTACCACCCAAATCGCTTTTTCCTGTAACTCAGCAAGAGTACGAGATAAGTTGGTCACTTGAATTAATGGGATCACATCTGCTGCGCCACAGGCCACTTTGCGCACGGTAGCATTGAGTGATGCAGATTTATCTTTGGTTACAATCACAGCATCGACACCCGCAGCATCGGCACTACGTAACACTGCACCTAAGTTATGTGGATCAGTAACGCCATCTAACACTAACAAAAATGGCGCTTTACCCATATTTTGTGCATGCGTAATAATCTCATCTAAATCATTTTCTGTTAGGGCCTTAGCAGGCTGGGCACGTGCTACAACACCTTGATGTGATTCGCCCTGCGCTTTGTCATCTAATATTTTTTTATTACAAAATTGAATGCCTAAACCGTTTTTACGAGCAAGGTTGATAAGGGTATGCAAACGCTCATCATCGCGGCCTTTGGCGATATAAATTTCTAATATACGCTGTGGTTCGCGTTCTAATACTGCGGTTAATGCATGGATGCCGTATAACCATTCGTGTGTTTGTGCCATGAAGTTTCTCGTGTGTTAATTTTGTTTAAATTATTTTTTATTGGTATTGCGGGATTGCTTACGTTTTTTCTTATCACGCGCCGCACCGGGTTTCTTTTTACCTTTAACGGGCTTATCCGTCTTCGCCTTTCCAGCCCCACTGGCTTTGCCCTTAGGCTTACTGCCCGAAGGTTTATCTGACTGACTAGTTGAACGTTTACTGCGTTTTTTAGCACGCTCTTCATGATCGACGCCATCTAAGACTAAATCAATCTTGCGATCATCTAAATTAACCGCCGCGACTTTAACATCCAAGCTATCGCCTAAGCGGAAGACACGACCAGTATGTTCACCCTTCAGCGTTTGTGTCACATTATCAAAAACATAATAGTCTTTGCCTAAAGCGGTCACATGAATGAGGCCATCAATGCCGAATTCACCTATACGCACAAACAAACCAAAGTTAGTGACACTGGCCACCACTGCTGGGAAGCTATCGCCGACATGATCTTGCATAAACTCACACTTGAGCCAATCAGAGACATCACGAGTGGCATCATCAGCGCGTCGCTCCGTCATGGAGCATTGCTCACCGAGACTTTCGACTTCTTCAACTGAGTAGGCTTTACCGCCTGTTTTAGATTTACGCTGGGCTTGTTTATCGACAATGGCTTTAATCGCACGGTGTACAACTAAATCAGGGTAGCGACGGATTGGGGAGGTAAAATGCGCATATTCTTCTAACGCTAAACCAAAGTGGCCAATATTTTCATAATCATACACAGCCTGTTTCATACTGCGCAGTAACATGGTTTGGAGTAATTCACTATCGGGACGATTGCGGATTTTATTGACGACTTGCGTAAAGGCATGCGCTGACGTATCGCCTTTTAATTGATGTGAGATCCCTATTTCACCTAAATAGGTGGTAAAGGTGAGTAAACGATCTTCATCTGGCTTGTCATGGACGCGATAGAGTGCTTCGGCATTGTTCGCCAAAATATATTTCGCCGCGCAGACATTCGCCATGATCATGCACTCTTCAATGAGCTTGTGTGCGTCGTTGCGTTCTATCGGAACCACATTTTCAATTTTGCGTTGCGCATTAAAGACAAATTTCGTTTCTTTGGTTTCAAATTCAATCGCACCACGGCCATCACGCGCGTATTTTAACGCATTAAATAACTGGTGTAGATTAAATAAATCGGGCACATGAGCTTGATAACGCTCGGTTAATTCTGGATCGTTATCGAGAATTTTGGCTACTTTGGTGTAGGTTAAACGCGCTTGTGAACGCATCACCGCTTCATAAAACTTATAATCGGTACAGGCACCCATATTATCTATGGTCATTTCACACACCATACATAAGCGGTCTACTTGAGGATTAAGTGAACATAACCCATTCGACAACACCTCTGGTAGCATGGGGATCACTTGCTCAGGGAAATACACTGAGTTACCGCGCTCTATCGCTTCAACATCCAGTGCCGTGCCTGGACGTACGTAATGCGATACATCAGCAATGGCAACATACAAGGTGTAGCCAACTTTTTGCCCGTCTTGAAGAATAGGACGACAATAAACGGCATCATCAAAATCTCGGGCATCTTCGCCATCAATAGTGACAAGTGGTAGTTCACGCAAATCCACGCGACCTGCTTTTGCTTGTTCAGGCACATCGGCTTCTAGATTAGTAACTTGCTTAGTTACGGCTTTGGGCCACTCATGTGGAATATCAAATGTGCGCAATGCCATTTCGATTTCCATACCCGGTGCCATGTGCTCACCTAGTACTTCAACTATTTTTCCTGTGGCACTTGCTTGTCGTGAAGGGCGCTTAATAAATTCGACAACAACAATATGTCCTTGCCTTGCCCCCTTCGCGTCTTGAGGACCAATATAGATTTCATGGTTTATGCGACTATCATCAGGAATAACCACACCGACACCATGTTCGATGAAATAACGGCCAACGATAGCTTCTGCGCGAGGCGTGATGACTTTAGTCACACGTGCTTCTTCACGACCTTTGCGATCCACGCCTTTACTCACGGCTTGAACGATATCGCCATGTACGACTTGTTTCATTTGTGCAGCGGATAAGTAGAGATCTTTTTCTTCGCGGCTGGTAAATAAGAAACCAAAGCCATCACGATGTCCGATTACTCGTCCCTCGATAACTTCATCAAGGGCTTGTAAATCGTATTTCTTTTGGTTGGTAAACGTGAGTTGACCTTCTCGCTCCATCGCACGCAGGCGACGTTGTATCCCGATTTTCTGTTCATCAGAATGGGCGTCGGTTAGTTCACAAACTTGCATGAACGATAGGGGTTGTTGTTGGGTTTTGAATAAGGTTAGTAAGTGCTCACGACTAGCGACCGGATTTTCATACTTCTCTTTTTCCCGTTTAAAATGCGGGTCATCACTCATAGAGTTTGGATTTTTTTTATCTGTCATACCGCTAGTATACAGGTACTCATCGAATTGCGCTAATTCGAAATATTATTGCGTTTTTGATACGCAAAAATTTAATATTGCCGCATGACTGTTCGGGCTGATTTAATCACCGATGGACTCATTTTTTGCTCCAATGCAGCCATCCTTGTACTCACTTTATTGCGATAGGTTTTATCTGCGGATACCGTCTGATATAGCCACACATAGACATTTTCATAATCATAAGGAGAACCATGCCCTGCGATTAATAAATCAGCTAATTGCATCAGTGCGAGTTTACTACCTAATGCCGCAGCTTCTTTAAAATAACGCACGGCTAACGGAGTATCTTGTGTCACTAATATCCCCTTAGCATGATAACGTCCTAGATTCTCAAATGCAGCCGGTAAACCTTGCGCTGCAGCTAAACGCATGTAATCAATCCCCAATTCAGCATCACGACTGACGCACACGCCCCATACCAGCATATCACCCCATAAAAATTGATAACTTGGAATGGTTAATATTTCAGCGCGTGCTTGAATATCTCTGACTAACTGGCAGCGATCTTCCTGGACACATTGTAAATGTGTATTTTGATTAATTAAACGAATTAATTCGTCTTGCGAATATAGTTGAATCGCACTGATGTCGCCGTTATTGATTTTACCGTCAAAGGTCGGGGTAGACTGTGTTGCAGTGTCTTGATTAGTGCTGGGCTTGGCAAAATATTTATCATCAATGACGCCATCAAATTGGGCGTCAAGTGCGCTTGTCGTGGTTATCTCTTGTGCGAACGCAGTTGTTCCTGGAATAATGATAGCAACGACAATAACACCCGCCAAACATCCTGACAGCAGCAGAATACGCAATCAAATTAACATGTCTATCCCCACTGTGAGCATTCAATCAATATCTATCTAATGGTTATCGGCAATGTAAATTTTATATTTAATTTACCCAATTGTGATCAATCTGCCACAGGCTTTGGTATAATTTGCACATATATTCTATTTGGCGTATTTAATATGCAATACAAAGACCTACGTGATTTTATTAAGCAGCTTGAAGCACAAGGTAAATTACTGCGCATTACCCAACCTATTTCGACTGACTTAGAAATGACTGAAATCGCAGATCGCACCCTACGTGCCGGCGGTCCAGCCTTGTTATTTGAAAACCCAGTGGGACACACTATGCCGGTCTTGGCTAATTTATTTGGCACGCCAGAACGTGTTGCATTAGGGATGGGTCAGTCGTCGGTTACTGCATTGCGTGATGTTGGTAAACTCCTCGCCTACTTAAAAGAACCCGATCCACCCAAGGGACTTAAAGATCTATGGAGTAAACTACCAGTCTTTAAGCAAGTGCTGAATATGCCAGCCAAGGTCGTAAAAAAAGCACCGTGTCAGGAACATGTAATTAGTGGTGACGATGTTGATTTGTCAGCACTGCCAATCCAACGTTGCTGGCCTGGAGATGCTGCACCTTTAATTACATGGGGATTAACAGTCACTCGTGGACCCCATAAAAAACGTCAAAACTTAGGTATTTACCGCCAACAAGTGATTGCCAAAAATAAAGTGATTATGCGTTGGTTATCACACCGTGGTGGTGCATTAGATTTTCGCGAATGGTGTGAACTGTATCCGGATAAACCTTATCCTGTATCCGTTGCATTAGGTGCAGATCCAGCCACTATTCTGGGCGCTGTGACGCCTGTGCCTGATACGTTATCAGAATATGCCTTTGCCGGTTTATTACGCGGCAGTAAAACTGAAGTCACCGCGTCCATCAGTAATGACTTACAAGTGCCAGCCAATGCAGAAATCGTCCTCGAAGGCTATATTATGCCTGGCGAAACAGCACCTGAAGGGCCTTATGGCGATCATACTGGCTATTATAATGAAGTGGATGAGTTTCCAGTATTGACGGTCACACACATTACTCATCGCAGCAATCCCATTTATCATTCAACCTACACTGGCCGTCCACCTGACGAGCCTGCTATACTGGGTGTGGCATTAAATGAAGTGTTTGTGCCGATTTTACAAAAACAATTTCCTGAGATCACTGATTTTTATTTACCACCTGAAGGTTGCTCATACCGCATGGCAATCGTGACAATTAAAAAACAATATCCGGGTCATGCGAAGCGCGTTATGCTTGGCGTCTGGTCTTTTTTACGTCAATTTATGTACACCAAATTTGTGATTGTTTGCGATGATGATATTGATGCGCGTAACTGGGATGATGTGATTTGGGCGATTACCACCCGAATGGATCCGTCCCGAGACACAACGTTAATAGATCATACACCAATAGACTATTTAGATTTTGCCTCACCTGTGTCAGGCTTAGGGTCTAAAATGGGCATGGATGCGACTAATAAGATGCCTGGCGAAACAGATCGCGAATGGGGTGAGCCAATTATTATGGATCCCCAAGTCATTTCAAAAATAGATGCACTTTGGGATGAACTTGGCATTGATGCGTTAATTCCAATAGGTCAGCCACACACACATACAACTAAAAAGAACTAATTTATGCACACACAGCAATTACACGTCGAATCCATTAGCACTGTTGCTACCGACGTTTACAAAATCATCCTCACCTGTTCTGAGCCTTTGCAATATCAAGCAGGACAATATTGCATGATCGTGATGGGTGAAGGCGATTGTCGCCCATTCTCAATTGCCTCATCCCCGAGTGTGAGCAACAACATTGAATTGCATATTGGTGCAGTACCAGCAAACCCTTATGCATGGGATGTATTGAGTGTGATGCGTGAAACGGGTCTTATCACGGCACAAATTGCCCATGGCGATGCATTCCTACAACCCACTAGCCAGCCTATTGTGCTCATTGCAGGTGGTACTGGATACTCTTATGCAAAATCAATTATCCATGAATGTGTTGCTCAGCAATTAACTCAAGATATTCATTTATATTGGGGCGCAAAAGCATTAGAGCAAATTTACGAAGCCCATGAATTAAGCGCGCTAGCAAGTCAGCATGCAAACATCCATTTTCATCCTGTGTTGGAACATGGTGCTAAAGATTGGCAAGGGAAAACGGGGTTAGTCCATAAGGCTGTACTTACAGATATTGCAGATACAATAGCAGAGTATCAAATCTATATTGCAGGTCCCTTTGCGATGGCTAAAGTAGCACGTGATGATTTTGCTGCTGCAGGCTTACCTAATGATGCATTGTTTGGGGATGCATACGCATTTTTAGACTAATCCGCATTACCTAGCCAAACTAAAATTTGAGCATAAAAAAACCGTGCATAAAACACGGTTTTTTTCTGACTATTCTAAACTAAATTAGATAGCGTTTACGTTCGCAGCTTGAAGACCTTTTTGTCCGTCTTCAATCTCAAAAGAAACTTTTTGGCCTTCTGGAAGAGTTTTGTAACCTTCAGACTGGATAGCACGGAAATGTACGAATACATCCTTACCGCCATTATCTTGAGTAATAAAACCATAACCTTTATCGGCATTGAACCACTTTACAGTACCTGTAACTATAGACATATGTGTAACCTTAAATCTTTAAATATAAATAAAACGCCTTTGCGTATCCTTGCTCTCATTTAGGGTGCTTATAGGCGTTTGTCTTATATATTACTTCAAAGTTTGCACTCTGTTAAGACCAATAAGGCTCGAACAAATAATCATGCCTAAGTGAGAACGCAGACATAATAACATCGACAATTTATTAATCAAAGGTTTAATTTTAATCAATAAACGTCAATATTGATGTAGATCAGTAAATTTCATTGTTATATTTTTGTTATGGGGTCAACGACCTTTCGCCACGAGCAAGCCCGCAAACACCGGTTCTAGCTGACTCTACGATAGTTGAACTATTCCCTAAAGTAGTGATAAATGCATTTAGTTTTTCAGATGCACCGGTTAACTCAATTGTATAATTCACCGCACTTACATCTAATATTTTAGCCCTGAATATATCAACATTACGCATAATTTCACTGCGTGCGGCTTCACTATTGGCAACGACCTTAACCAAAACCAGTTCACGTTCTACGTGAGCCGATTCCGTTAACTCAGTGACTTTAAGCACATCGATCAGTTTGTTCATCTGTTTGATGATTTGCTCGATGACCTTGTTATCGCCTTGCGTTGCAATCGTTAAGCGGGACAGACTCGGATCGTCTGTTTCAGCTACACACAATGAATCAACGTTATATCCACGTTGTGAAAACACGCCTACAATTCTTGATAATGCACCAGGTGCATTTTCCATTAATACAGAAATAATTCGTCTCATTAGGTGCGCTCCTGCTTACTAAGGCGCATGTCATCCATCGCCCCATATTTAATTTGCATTGGGTATACGTGTTCGTTTTGGTCTACAGCAATATCCATAAATACCAAACGATTTTTCTCAGCAAAACAGCGGGCCATTGCATCATCAAGTTCATCAAGGTGATTAACTTTAATGCCAATATGCCCATAGGCTTCTACTAGCTTGACGAAATCAGGCATCGCTTCAACATAAGAATTAGAGTGACGACCTTTATAAATCATATCCTGCCACTGACGTACCATACCCAACGCACTGTTATTCAATAAAATGACTTTGATTGGCAAGTTATATTGCAAACATGTCGAAAGCTCTTGGATATTCATCTGAATACTACCATCACCCGTTACTACCACTGAAGTTGCTTCAGGGTGGGCAAACTGCACACCCATTGCCGCAGGTAAACCAAAGCCCATCGTGCCTAGACCACCTGAGTTGATCCAGCGACGAGGTTTATCAAACGGGTAATACAAAGCAGCAAACATCTGGTGTTGACCGACATCAGAGCTAACAAACGCATCACCGTTGGTATGCTTGTATAATGCTTCAATGACTTTTTGCGGTTTGATTACTTGTGATGACTGTTTAAAGTCTAAACAGTTTTGGGTGCGCCACTGTTTAATGGAGGTCCACCAATCTGCGAGTTTTTCTTCTTGGCCATCGAGTGATTCATGGGCCAATTCTTCAAGTAATTGGTCGACAACGATATCGACGCTTCCAACAACAGGAATGTGCGCATTAATGGTTTTGGAAATTGACGCAGGATCGATATCTACATGAATGATATCGGCATGCGGACAAAATTTGTCGACATTATTGGTCACTCGGTCATCAAAACGAGCGCCTAATGCAACAATACAATCTGCATTGTGCATGGTTTTATTGGCCTCAAGTGTACCGTGCATGCCGAGCATACCAACGAATTGTTCATGCACGCCTGAGAATGCGCCTAAGCCCATTAACGTACAAGTTACAGGACATTTCAATAATTCAGCTAACTGCGTAACCTTGCCGTTAGCTTCAGCTGTAATTGCACCACCACCAACGTATAGTACCGGACGCTTGGCTTTTGCCATCGATGCAACCGCTTTACGTATCTGTTTGTTGTGCCCTTTTAATACAGGGTTATATGAACGCATAGTCACATCAGTAGGAAACTCATACGGATGGCTTTCTGCAACATTCACAATATCCTTGGGTAAATCAACCACTACCGGACCAGGACGGCCAGTATTGGCGATGTAATAAGCTTGCGCAATCGCTTTAGGAATATCCACAGCTCGCTTTACTAAAAAGCTATGTTTAACGATAGGACGTGAACATCCCACCATATCAGTTTCTTGGAATGCATCTTCACCAATTAAAGTAGTGGGCACTTGACCCGATAACACGACCATTGGAATAGAATCCATATAAGCCGTTGCAATACCGGTGATAGTATTCGTCGCTCCGGGACCTGACGTTACGAGTACTGTACCCGTGATCCCAGTAGAACGCGCATAACCATCAGCCATGTGCGCCGCTGCCTGCTCGTGTCTAACGAGGACATGTTCTACGTCATCCTGAGCAAATAGGGCATCATAAATATCAAGTACTGCACCACCAGGATAGCCAAATACATGTTTAACCCCTAAGTCCTTAAGGGTTTGCACTACCATTGCAGCGCCAGACATCATTTCCACGGTATTCTCCAAGAAAAAGTTTAATAACAATTGTGATGATTGTACGATACGAATTAGGAAGTGAAAACCCAAAAACCGCAAAAAGTGAAATTTATATCCTAAAATTATAAATAATTAGGATAAATATCATAAAAAATGGGTTTTAATAGCGAAAATTAGGATTTTATTTACATTCAGCTAACAATTGAATTCGTATCATAAGCAAATATTACCCATAGTTTACTTGAGTCTCTACGACTTGTCTTTAGACGATGGTCTATTTTCGCTGACCCAAACCGTGATCGTTCCGCAGACCACAATATTATCGTTGGTATCGTATGCGGTTACTCTAATAGGTAGATTACCCGGTTTCCAGGCATCGTCAGTAACCTCCGCGACACAGCGGATATCTGAATCTGCCTTGGCAGGATATGTAAGCTCCATGCCCTTAGGGATCCATCGCAAATGCTTTGGTATAGACGCTTCACACATAAACCCCATTGCCATTTCAAGACCATTGCATATCGCGATCACATGAACCGTGCCTATATGATTTTGTACAATGTTGCGCTTCTTAAACAACACTTCGCAATAATTAGGGCGCAGTTGCGTTACTAAAGGAGAGATTGTTTTAAAATAAGGGGCTTTTCTTGCTGTAAACCAACTAAACAATTGTCGACCAAACGGATAATTCAACATCCGTTCATAAGTAGATAACACATAATTCTTGCTCATATAATTTACACTATTGCTGGGACAATTTAGCCAAAGGTTATCAGATGCTAGGAGATTTGTCAGATGAGATTATGTGCACTGAGTCGTTTTTGTAGCTGCAATGTTGCATTGCCGAATTTTTTCCACCGACCAATTGATGAAGTATTAATCGGCTGTCGAACTTGTACTTTACTGGCTGTTGAAACCGGTAATGTGTTGTTTTGTACTTGAACACATTGTGGTTCAAACGGCAATTCACAAAATTCCAGCAACTCACTCACTTGCGTATCCGGAGACTGAGCGAGTGTTTCGTATTGCTGCACCCGAATATTAGCAGGGTTATGCTCCACAAATGCGGTCATCAATTGCCTAAACTCAGCATAAAACTCGCCGACAGTATCCAAATTAAATGCGTAATTATAATAAGGCGAATTTAACGAAAATAACTGTCTAAAATTACCAATACAAGTATCCATAGGATCACGCAGCATTATGATGATTTTAGCATCAGGTAGTGCTTGTTGAATCAATTGAATATAAAAAAAGTTAAACGGGAGTTTATCTATAAATCGAGGTTCATCTGGGGCGATGCGCTGGGTTTTGTCTAAGTATAACTGACCAAGTTGCGCAAAATCTAGCTGTTGAGCTTGTTTGATCGTTTCGATATCTAACACTGTCTGGCCGGCACTTTGGGTTAATTGTTTTACCGCAATACCAAAATCTTGCAATTCCCCGCCACTGCCGACTTGGCTATGATGAGATAAGATACGCTCTACTAGCGTCGTGCCCGATCTAGGCATGCCGACAATAAATATTGGACGGCTTGGACTTGAGCAATCGGCACTCGCAGAAACATCGGCCTGAGCAGACAGCGCCGTTTTTACTGCTGCAAATAAGGCCTTATCCTCAGCAATACTATAATTTAATGTCGCCGCTTTTTGGGCTTTGGCTTTCACTAATACTGCAAATGCGTCTTCATAGCGCTTAAGCTGTTGCAGTTCTAATGCTAACGCATGAGCATAATGCATAATATCGTCAACCGTTCGACCTGATGCCTCTTGTTGCATCGTCGCGTCAGCGAATAATCTCTCTAGCCTATCAATATTATTGTGTTGTTCGGTCGCCTGACCTAAATCAGCCAACGCAAAATGGGATGGCGCATGCTGTGGATATAATGCTAATGCTTTTTCATACGCCGTCTTCGCCGCACTAAACTGCCCTGCAAACTTTAACGACATGCCATAATTATAAAAATACTGATAACGCGTATTATTCAAATCTATGGCTTTTTCAAAAAAAGGTAATGCTTGGTCATGAAAACCAATTCGACTTAATGAAACACCAGCGGTGTCTAAGGCGTTTGGCTCAAGTAACTGCTGCATATCGATACGGTCAATCGCTTGCATAGCTAAATTTGTATCACCTAATAACGCATAGCACTTCGCCAAATACGCATCATATTCATCCCGTCTCAGGATCGTATTCGCCTGTTCAATACACTGAGTTGCTTTATTAAACTGACCAATCTCTGCATTGACCATGCCCAATAAAAAATACCCTTCGGCATGAAAATAACGACGTTTCGCAGCAGCTTCATCAGCACCAGCTTGACGAATCAAATTGACAATATGTGGATGTGCTGCGATCCATTGGTTTTGGTTTATTAAACCTAACACATGATGATGTTGTTGCTCGAGAGTCATGACTTTTTCCTATAAAAAAACCGGTGCAATGGACATCTACATGCCACTACACCGGTTCAATATAATTAACTTACCGTTACATATCAAACGTATAAGTAAACTTCACACCGATTTTACGTGGCTCGACAACATAACGACCGTAGTTACGTAATATATCAACACGATTCGGCTCAAGGCTTTCAACACGACCTAAACCTAAGTCAGCGCGGTCACGACGGACTGAAGTGTACGCATATTTATTGAATAAGTTATCAACATATAACGCCACAGACCAGCTGTCATCCGCAATGGTTGCACTGATGTTGCTTAATGCAAAACCAGGGACTAATTCACCATCAGCACGGCCACCCACTTTGGTAAGCACATCACTTTGTGCGGTTAAACCATAAACAACATCTAATGCTTTACCATCAAGTACTTCAGTTGAATATTTAAAGCCTACTGACACTTGAGTTTCAGGCGCACCGGATAAACGGTCGCCTGATTTTCCGTCATAGTAATCTTGAAGATCTGTACCTTGATCACCATTAACACCAAACAGATACGGTGCATCTTCAGTCAAGCTTGCATTGACATTAGAGTATGTCGCATACGCTGTTAACTCATCAGAAAGAACACCACGTACAGATAATTCAAAACCATCCGATCCTGCACCACGTGCATTCGCAGTAATAGGCTGGGCACCATTGACGGTGGCACCAGCCACTTGCGCATCTTGCCAATCGATATCAAAGAATGCCGCATTGACGTATAAACGATTGCGGAAAAACGATGATTTCACACCAAACTCATAGTTAGTCGTGGTATCAGCAACGTACACTTGTTCGTTAGACAACGCACATACAATCTGTGATTCAATCGTATCAATGTTATCTGGACATGCTGCTACGCCATTTGCGCCACCGATACGGAAACCTTCAGATACGGTGAAATACGCCATTAAATCAGGAGTGAATTTATATGAAGTATTAAACTTCATCAACGTACCAGAATCATCCGTCGCTTCAGTGTCATAATCTAAGACGATTGAATCAGGACCACGGCCTTCAAATACTGAATTATATAATGGCAAATCGATAGCTGAAGTCGCTTCAACATCATACTGATAAGCTCGTAAACCAAGAGTGACATCCCATTTCTCGGTTGCTTGATAAGTCACTTCACCAAATACCGCTGATTCAGTGATGGTGGATTCACCAACCGATAAATACTCTAGTGCATCTGGACGAGAGCCACCTAAGAAAGCATCATAAGCAGGCGTAAATTCTTCAGAACGATTATCCGATTCGAATTTGTTATAAAACACACCCGCAATCCAGCTAAAGTCTGATTCATACGTCGATACTAAACGTACTTCACCAGTAGTGACATCTGAGTTATCTTGTTCACGCGTAAATGCTGAGAACGCAGGGAAATCTTCGTAGCTATAGTTTAAGCGAATTAATAAATCCGTTTGGTCACGTTGACCGTCAGCTTCAAATGATGAGACACCGGCAGCAGCCGTTAATTCTGCAAAACCTAGATCAGCCGTCACTTCAAGACTTAATAGCTCATCGATTTTTTCACGTGGCTCTTCATAACGATATGCAGAGTCGTATTGACCCGGTTGACCGCTAAGTGCATTGGATCCAGGTAGAGCGTTATAATGTGAAATAGAACGACCTTCCACATCTTGGCTTTGGTAAAAATACGCTAACGTTGCATCGATTTTGTCTGTTGGCGTCCAACGCACAGCGACACGACCCGTTAACGTCGTTTCGCCATTGGCATCTTTAACTTGACGTAAATTATCTTCTACCGCTGCAGCATCATTCCAATCAGGATCGGCTAATGACACACCACCTTGACGCACAACATAGTTGTAGTCGATAAAGCCAGGGTCGTTGTAATAATTTAATGATGCACGGAAGCCTAATTTATCGTTAATTAATGGCGTATTAAAGACAAAACCGTATTCACCACCTAAAGAATCTGATTCAGATACAGAAAAAATATCGCCATAGACTTCACCAGAAGTCATATCTAACTCGACTTCTTTCGGGATATAACGGATCGCACCGCCTAATGTTCCTGCGCCATACAACGTACCTTGTGGACCGATTAATACTTCAACACGTTGAATATCGGTTAAACGCATATTTAAGAATAACGGCAACTCACCTAAATAGGTAGCAACTGTGCCACCATTAGCACCTGGGCCCGTTGAGTTGGTATTCAAACCACGCACAATAATCGGCGAATCATTACGACCACCTTGATCAACGAGCGTCAAACCAGGTACCCAGCGTGCAACATCTTCTAATTGACCGATGTTTTGTTCTGCTAATGTATCAGCCGTTAGGGCTGTGATATTTAACGGCGCGTCTTGAACCGTTCCAGTACGACGCGTCGCAGTGATTTCAATTTTTTCAATTTGAGCTTCGTTTGTTTGTGCGATAGCTTGCTGCATTGGCACTAAGCCTGTGGCAACTGCAATAGCGACTAACGACGCATTAAAACGCGCGTGAGTAGGTGCTTTCATGGAGGTATCCCGTTTATTAATTATAAATGTAATAGTGTGTAATTATTATTAGTTGACGTACTTTTAACCATGCAGATTTTAAGCGTTTCTTTAGTTCGGTACAAGGGGTAGGCGTAAGTAAATGAATACCGAAAAGCAAAAAACGCCGACTTTAATGATTAAAGACGACGTTTTTTCGTGTTTGGAGCGGGAAACGAGATTCGAACTCGCGACCCCAACCTTGGCAAGGTTGTGCTCTACCAGCTGAGCTATTCCCGCAATTGAGGAGCGCATTTTACAAAAATATTTGAGCCTTGCAAGTCTTTTATCAATTAAATTTTAAAAACGTGCGTTCGATAGTATTGTAATTCAGCGATTGATTCTTGGATGTCAGTCAATGCCAAATGCACGCCTTTTTTATTAAACCCTTTTAAAACATCAGGTTGCCAGCGAGCAGCCAGTTCTTTAATCGTACTAACATCGATACTTCGATAGTGACAATAGGCTTCAAGCTCAGGCATATATTTGACCATGAAACGTCGGTCTTGTCCTATTGTGTTACCACACAGTGGTGATTTTCCCGCCGGTACCCACTGAGATAAAAATGCAATCGTCTGTGCTTGTGCTTCAATTGCACTTATTTTGCTATCTCGACATCGTTGGGTCAAACCTGTCTTGCCATGCACATCAATGCACCACTCATTCATGTTGGCTAATACGTCATCAGATTGATGTACAGCGAGGACTGGGCCTTCCGCTAACACATTTAATTGTGCATCGGTCACTATCGTGGCGATTTCGAGAACGACACAGGTATCTGGATCTAACCCCGTCATTTCCATATCAATCCAAATGAGATTGCTATCATTGCATTGTGGGCTTAATGTTGCTTGACTCATGTCACTCATAAAATATCCTGTCCGTCGTGTGAAATCGATTCGGCGTAATTAATACATGGTAATCCCTATATCTTAACGGTAACATGGGTATTACAATAAGTTTTATTTTACATCGACTAGGCTAAAGTGGCAAAAAAACCAAAACTCACCCATCGACAAAAACGTCAAGTATCAACGAACCGTTCTCTACGTTTAACCAAAACGCCGATTGAGCATGATAATCTTGGTACCGCTCAACCCGCTATAGTAGTAGGCCGTTTTGGTAAACATGCAAATGTTGAAGATGCAAATGGGAAGCTACACAAATGCCATATACGTCGCACTATTGAATCAGTGGTGTGCGGTGATAGTGTTATTTTTTGTCCTAGTATTTCCGATGAACCGCGTGATTTAGGCATTATTGAGGTCGTCCATGACCGTAAAACAGTCCTGACGCGTCCCGACTATTATGATGGCGTCAAACCCATTGCTGCCAACATCGACCAAATCATAATCGTAAGTTCAATTGTGCCAACCTTATCACCACATATCATTGACCGTTATTTGGTGGCGTGCGAAGACGTACAAATACAACCCGTCATTGTGATTAATAAGATGGAACTGCTCGATGAAGAAGACCGCGAAATGGTCATCGACCTATTATCGGTATACCACGACATTGGTTACAAAGTCTTGCTGACAAGCTGTGTAACTGGTGAGGGTATTGCAGATTTAGCTCAGTTATTAACCGACAACATTAGTGTGTTCGTCGGTCAATCTGGTGTGGGTAAATCCTCACTAGTCAATCAATTACTGCCAGATGCTGATGAAGTCGTGGGCGATATCTCGCAAAATTCAGGTTTGGGCACCCATACAACGACTACAGCGAAACTGTTACATTTTACCGAAGGTGGCGATGTAATTGACTCACCAGGGGTACGTGAATTTTCATTATGGCACTTACCTGATGAACAAATTACCCGCGGATTTATTGAGTTTAGAGATTATTTAGGTGGCTGCAAATTTCGTGATTGTAAGCATGGTGATGATCCTGGTTGTTTGATCCGCGACGCCGTTGATAATGGCATCATTGATGAAGCAAGATATGAGTCTTATCACAAAATTATCGATGCAATGGAAGAAAAGCGCCCTAGTTATTCTAAAAGCTAATGATTAAGTACTTTTTGATTGCGTACATCCGCGCTTTTTTCCAGTACAATAGCGCCTTATTTTGTCCTTGGAGTATTAGCGTTGATCAACTGGCTAAAAATTAAATTACAGTATATTTTACCTAAACATGCATTATCACGCCTCGTTGGCGCTCTGGCAGCTGCCGAATACGGCCGTGTCACCACCACTATCATTCGTGCTTTTATCAAACAATTTAACGTTGATATGAGCGAAGCACAACATGAAAACCCAGAGCATTACTCGTCGTTCAATGCCTTCTTTACCCGCCAATTAAAAGACGGTTTACGTCCTTTCAGTGATGATAGCCAAGAATTAGGCCATGCGGTTGACGGTACAGTCAGTCAACTAGGCCCCATTAAAGGTGATACGATTTTCCAAGCCAAAGGGCATCACTATAGCTTAACGGCCTTATTAGGCGGAGATGCTACAATCGCTGCGCCGTTTAAAGGTGGCGATTTTGCCACTATCTACTTATCACCTCGCGATTATCACCGTATTCACATGCCAATGACCGGTAAATTGACCGACATGATTTATGTGCCAGGTGAATTATTCTCTGTCAATCCATTAACCGCACAAAATGTTCCAGGATTGTTTGCCCGCAATGAACGTGTTGTTGCTATTTTTGATACTGAAATTGGTAAAATGGCGATCGTATTAGTTGGTGCAACCATCGTAGCCAGTATCGAAACAATTTGGGCCGGTAATGTGACGCCTCCTGCTGGTAAGCACGTTACACATTGGCAGTACACTGATGCCTCTGGCGACAGTGTGACATTACAAAAAGGCGAAGAGATGGGCTTATTTAAGCTTGGCTCAACCATCGTTGCCTGTTTTGAACCTAACAAAGTCGACTTCGGTCAATTAATAGCTGATGATGTCACCCGCTTAGGCCAGACTTTTGCCACTATTAAATCTAACGATTAATCCTTAATTCTATTGGAGATCGTTATGGATCCTGTCAAACGTAGTCTCTATTCGTTGCACCTAACTGTCATCTTGTTAGGTGGCACCGCATTGTTTTCGCAAATTATTCCGCTCTCTGCGATGGCGATAACGTTAGGCCGTTCATTTTTTGCTTGTGTGTTTTTGTACTTGTTGGTGCGAGTTTTGGGCGAATCAATGCGCCTCGACTCTAAGCGTGACTATTTAATGGGCGCTGTACTTGGTGTGGTGATGGCTGCGCATTGGGTGACGTACTTTTTAGCCATGCAATTGTCGTCGGTGTCGGTTGGGATCATTGCATTATTTACGTTTCCTGTGATCACGGTGTTATTAGAGCCGATCTTTGAGGGGATCAAACTCGCTTGGCAAGATATCTGTAGTGCATTGGTTGTCTTTATTGGGATTGCGATCATGGTGCCAGATGTGTCATTTGACAATGATGTCACACTAGGCATTGGTGTCGGCGTATTTTCCGCTTTTTTATACTCGATGCGTAACCTCATGCATCGTAAGTTTTTTTCCCATTATTCCGGCACTCGGGCCATGGCCTACCAAACCTTAATTGTCACTGGCTGCATTGCCTTATTGGGCATTGAAGAGATCGCAAGCGCAGATGCCAACACATGGGGATTATTGGCTGCCTTGGGCATTTTTTTTACTGCTGTTCCACACACAGCGGTTGCTGCAGCACTGCGACATTTACGCGCTAAGACCTTTTCACTCGTTGCTTGCATGCAGCCTTTTTATGGTGTAGTTTTTGCCATCATCTTTTTAGGTGAAGATCCGCGTTGGCAAACCATTTTAGGTGGATTAATGGTCATTTCTGCCGCAGTATACGAAACTATTAATACCCAACGTGTTCAGCGTTCTCAGCGAACTGAGCAAGAGACCAAAGCATAAATACCTTTAATGACAGTTTTGCTTAGTCTTTAATTTAACATATTCGTGTAGGCTAACCACTATGAAAATCATTGCTCACCGCGGCGCCAGCCAATATGCACCAGAAAACTCATTAGCCGCATTTCAGCTCGCGTTAACCCATCCTATTGCTGGAATTGAATTTGACGTGCATTACATCAATGGTCACGCCTTGGTGATCCATGACGAGACGTTAACTCGCACCCATCAGTTGAATATTCCCATATCGGCACTCACCGCTGAACAACTAATGACATATGAAATACCGACTTTAGAGCAAGTATTGACAGTCGTTTCATCACACCCTTTAAGCATCAATATTGAAGTCAAATCTGTCGATGACAATACGTTATTTATTCGACACTTATTGGATTTACAACAAAGAGGATTAATTCATTCTGGCACGGTATTATCTTCATTTAATCATTGTTTATTAGATGCGTATCAGAAGGCTGGAATCCACACTCAATATGCTGGGCTGATTGCTCATTTACCAAAAGATTTAGCACAGTATGCCGTATTAGGAAGATTTGATATTGTGGCAACAGCTCAGGATATGGTTAGCCCCGAGCTTATAGCTGATGCGCATCGTTTAGGTAAACAAGTGTGGGTGTATACGGTCAATGACCTTGCTACAGCACAACGCTTAGCGCAGTGGCAAGTGGATGCGATATTTAGTAATGATACGCTTATGATGCAACCGAGCTAGCACAACTATCTGCTTGGCAGCTGTTACAAGAACGACATAGTTTCATATTGATATAGTGAGCAACAATAATCAGCAATGCGCCAACGGCAATCGTAAACGGCTCGTATTCATGCCCAAACATATCTTTATGCCAATAGATAATGCCACCTATTGTTAACGAATATAAGGGATAAAGTTGACGATGATATTTGTAAAAACCAATAAACAAACCAATGAAACCGATTAAAATTGAAATGCTAAGGATCATTCGTTCAAACCATACTTCAGCAAAAAAAGAACTCGCAATCAAAGGTACCATGGGCAGCAACACTGGTAATGCTAGACAATGAAATGCACAGATGCTTGAGATCCATATCCCCGCTCTGTCATACATTGTATTGTCAGTATCTTGCGATACCGAATTAGTATCGGTTGATGTTGTAGTACTGGTTTTGTTCACGCTTTGCTTTCACATTCTGGCTTTACTAAGATGTTATAGTATAACATAAAGTTAGGGGTGCGCTAATATTTTCTACGGCTGTGGTGCAGTCTGTAACGCGGGTTGCTCTGTATGCATGGCAGGATTCGGAATTTTAGCTTTTGTATCAGTAAGATACAAATAATCTTGAATACCGACCAATTGAATATTGTGTTGTTTCAATACGGGTAAATTTTGTAATAAAAACGCCAACGTCTTATCGTGAGGGTGCCCTATCGCTAAGGCATGACCATTTCGTTGTGCTTGGCGGATTAATTGCTTAAACTGCCCTTCAATAAAATCAGCCGAAGTGACATGGTCTAAAAATATATTTCTCCTCGCTGTCTCAATGCCCTTTTGTCGCGCTATAGACTCAACTTTAGAAAAAGGCGTTGTGCGACTATCAATGAAAAACAATTGTTGTTGCGCGACCAGATCCATCAACGCATACAAGGGACCGGATAATTGTGTAAATTTACTGCCCATATGATTATTGATGCCAATGGCATTCGGTACCGAAGCTAAAGCACTAGCAAATGTCTCTTGTAATTCAACTCGATCCATATATGTCATTAATGCACCATCGCCGAGTTGCCCCGAAGGAACAATCGATTCTAAGGGTAAATGCAACATGACATCACGCCCTTGATCACCCGCAGCTAAACCTAAATCATACGAATAATGTGCGTGGGGTAATATAGCAAAGGAGATTTCTTTGGGGAGTTGAGTAAAGCGTTTATCACCGTGCTTGTATCCAATATCATCGATAATAATACTGATATAACTTGGCTTTACAAACGTTATTGCTGAATCATTAGCTGCTGTCGTTGCAGCCTGTGTCATGCTCAGCATTGTGCCTGCTAACACGCTCCACCACAACACACACATGATAACGAAACGTGAAATGTTTCGCTGCATATCAGAGATGAATTGAGGGCATATTAGGTACATGTGAACGATTAACCTTCGACAACGTCACTAGAGAATAACAACTTACACCGCTATTTGCATTAAAAGTAGACGATTTCTTACACGATCTTTGAAACTGTGCATAACTCAGCGTTGCGATAACCATGCGGTAGGATTCACGGGGATCCCCTTGCGACGAATTTCAAAATACAGGTAAGGACGAGTTTGCCCGCCTGATTGCCCCATTAAGGCAACTGTTTCACCTCGACGGACCGTGTCACCTGGTTGTTTAAGTAATGCTTGATTATAACCATATACCGACATATAGCCTTTGCCATGGTCAATTATCATGACTAGCCCAAATCCCCGTAACCATTCAGAAAACAATACCCGACCCGTTTGTATAGCCCTGATCTCAGAACCTTCTTCTCCTTGAAACAAAACCCCTTTCCAACGCACTTGACCTTGCCTAACTCGTCCAAATAAACGACGCAAACGTCCTTCTGCTGGGTGTAACAATGCACCTTTATAAGGCAGTAATCCAGCTAAAGATTGTTGTTCTGCACTTTCACGGCGAGCTTGTTCAATCGCTTCGGCGATCCGTAATTCGTCGGCCTCTAGTTGTTCAATTTTGGCTGTATCACTTTGAATTTGTTGTTCTAACTGTTTAATCGATAATTCGCGTTTAGACCGCTGGGTATTAAGCACTAACTGCTGTGCCTGCTGCGTGGCCAACAAATCATTGAGCTCTAGCTCTTTTGCAAATAGCGCTTGTTCGATTTGAGTCAATTTACTAATATCGGTACGAAACTGATCGATTGTCTGCTTTCGTTGTTTATATAGAAATTGGTAATAAGTCAGTACACGCTCAAACTTAGCTGCATCTTCTTGATTAAATAACATCTTGGCATAATCATAGTTACCCGCGATATACGATGCTTTGATATGTTTTGCCATCACGGCTTGTTGCTTTGTTACATTCTGATCAAGGATCATTTTCTGACGGGTTAAATCGTCACGTTCTACCTTATTTTGAATCAACTGTATTCGTGTACTATTGAGGGCTTTGGCTGTATCAGCTATAGCCTCTTCTTGTACTTTTAATTCTGAGTAAATAGCGCTTCGGCGTTGTTCTTTTTGTCGTAATTGCGCTTTAGTGGCTTTGAGTGCAGATTGTATTTTTTCTAAATCAGCCTCTTGAGCATGCAGCGACGTCAGACAAACACACATGCTTGAGCAAAATAACACCCAAGCACCTATCCATTGTTTGACACCGCTCATGTTCAAGTATTTATGCCTTTAAACACATAATCGGCGACCCTGTCATTTCTTCGGGTTGTGCCATGCCCATCAAATGCAGCATAGTCGGCGCAACATCGCTCAATGTGCCATCGGTACGGAATGTTGCATCACGCCCCACATAAATAAACGGAACAGGTTCGCTTGTATGAGCAGTATGGGCTTGACCCGTCGATGTATCTTGCATTTGTTCAGCATTACCATGATCGGCGGTAATTAAGCATTCCCCACCCACTTCTTTTAACGCTGCAACGACCCGCCCAATACAGGCATCAACCGCTTCACATGCTTTCACAGCTGCGGCAAAATTTCCGGTATGTCCGACCATATCCCCGTTAGGGTAATTACAAATAATGGCATCAAATTCGCGTGAACGAATAGCATTAACTAACTCATCAGTTAATTTTTCAGAGTTCATTTCAGGTTGTAAATCATAGGTAGCCACATCAGGAGATGGGATCAATATACGCTGTTCGCCAGCAAATTCGTCCTCTTTGCCACCGGAGAAAAAAAACGTCACATGAGCAAACTTTTCTGTTTCAGAAATACGTAATTGAGTCTTGTTATTATTCTGTAACCACTCACCTAGCACGTTGTGCAGTGGTGTTGGAGGATAGGCACAGGGTAGAGCTAGATTTTTTTCATACTCAGTTAACATCACAAATTCAGAAAACGCAATCGCAGCTCCGCGCTCAAATCCAGTGAAGGTTTCATCTACGAACGTATGAGCTAATTGACGCGCACGGTCAGCACGGAAATTCATAAAAATAACCGTATCACCTGCGTCCATCGTAACTGGCTCGCCAATAACGGTAGCCCCAACAAACTCATCATTTTCATCACGCGCATATGCGGCAGCTAAGCCAGCTTCGGCATTGTCGGCGCTATGCAGCCCTTTGCCTTGTGTCATTAATTGATAAGCTTGCTCAACGCGATCCCAGCGATTATCCCGATCCATCGCGAAGTAACGCCCCACTATGGTAGCCGTTTTGCCCACACCCGCTTTAGCGAATACCGCATCGGCTTGGGCTAATGAGGCTTGAGCGGAACGAGGCGGGGTATCTCGGCCATCTAAAAATGCATGTAAATATATCGCAGTTGCACCGCGTGCAGCGGCTAATTTAATCGCGGCAAAAATATGCTCTTCGTGAGAATGCACGCCACCTGGAGAAAGTAAGCCTAATAAATGAACAGCTTTACCGGCTGCGACCGCTTTATCAATAGCAGCAAGGAGCACTGGATTAGTTTGGAAATCACCATCGGCAATCGCTTTTGTGATTTTGGTAAAGTCTTGGTAAACCACTCGGCCAGCGCCTAAATTGACGTGTCCGACTTCTGAGTTGCCCATTTGACCATCAGGTAAACCCACATCTAAGCCGGATCCTGAAATTAACGTATTTGGATATTGCGCACGCAACGCATCTAAATTTGGCGTATTGGCGGCAAGTATCGCATTATTTTCAGTTGCTTTTCGATAGCCCCAGCCATCTAAAATAAGTAAGGCTAGTGGGGTTTTGCTCTGTGTCATGTTTACCTCAAAGATAGTTAATTTTGCGCTATATAAATTATCATTTTACGCTGCGGGTATAAAGCAAATGTCACTATTTCGTAGATATTTTTTAGCAAATTCATATCAGTACTAGTCAAATCTATGATTTTCGATATACTTTGCACTCTTAAATTTTTAGTGATGGTGATTTTTCATGGAACAAATTGTCGAGTTTGCACAAAATAACTTTTTCTTATCAGGCGTGTGGTTGGCGTTAATCATCTTGATTATCTACACCTTTGTCGCCGGCGCATTGTCTGAGGTAAAAGAGCTGAACACCCATCAAGCAACTCTTAAAATAAATAAAGAAGATGCGGTGCTACTGGATATACGTAAACCGGATGAATTTAAAAAAGGTCATATTGTTGGTGCACGCCAGCTAAAACCAAGTGAAATTGATAGTGCTGACTTCAGTAAACTTGAAAAACATAAATCACAACCCATTATAGTAGTATGTGCAATGGGTATGAACGCCAAAAAGACCGCATCACAGCTTTTAAAAGCCGGCTTCAGCGAAGCTGCCGTGCTACAAGGTGGCATGAGTGCGTGGTCTTCAGCTAATTTGCCAACAACGAAATAGGAAGTATTGATGGCTAACGTTGAACTTTATACCAAAGATTACTGCCCGTTTTGCCGACGAGCAGTGGCGTTATTAACGCAAAAAGGTGTCGACTTTTCAAATACCGATATCCTTGACCATCCAGCACAACGCGAGGTAATGATTACTCGCGCAAACGGCCATTCAACCGTGCCTCAAATATTTATCAATGACGCCCATATAGGTGGTTGTGATGATTTATTTGCCCTTGAATATCAAGGTAAATTAGACGCACTTTTGGCATAAACCATTTTAATCAATTTATAGGACTTACAGCATGGCTGACGAACAACAAGTAAATGGCGCTGCGCCACAGGAACAATCTGTACAATTTAATATTCAACGTATCTACACTAAAGACATCTCGTTTGAGACGCCTAATTCACCTGCTATTTTTGTGAAAGAATGGAAGCCTGAAGTTAAGCTTGATTTAGATACTAAAACCACCTTAGTTGAAGAAAATTTATTTGAAGTTGTTCTATCTGTCACAGTGACAGCGACAATTGAAAACGAAGTGGCATTTTTGTGTGAAGTACAACAAGCTGGTTTATTCCAAATTGGTGCGATGCCTGAAGGAAATCGTGCACAATTATTGGGTGCTTTCTGCCCAAATACACTGTTCCCATATGCACGTGAAGCAATTTCAAACTTAGTCAACCGCGGTACATTCCCTGCGCTTAACTTAGCACCGGTTAACTTTGATGCCGTGTTCCAAGCATACGTACAAAAACGCGCGGCTGAAGAACAAGGTAAGACACCACAAGCTGACGCATAAGTCACATAAGGTCATAAAACCATGTCAAACGCCATTAGTGTTATCGGTGCAGGCTCATATGGCACTGCATTAGCAATGTGCTTAGCACGCAATGGCGTAGAGACGTATCTCTGGGGACGGAATAAACAACAGCTTGCTGTGATGTCCCAAACCAGAGAAAACCAACAGTACCTTCCCGGTTATCGTTTTCCTGATGCTCTGCAACTTGAACCCGACATTGCCGATGCTATTTCACATAGTGAAGACATTTTAGTTGTTGTGCCCTCTCATGCCTTTGCCGAAACCCTGCAATTACTTGCACCGCATTTAACAGCACAACATAGTATTGTTTGGGCGACTAAAGGTCTTGAACCTAAAACGGGTCGTTTGTTAATGGACGTTGCCGCAGATATTGTGGGACCTAATCGCCCTTTTGCGGTGTTATCCGGTCCAACTTTTGCCAAAGAAATGGCTGCAGGCATGCCAACGGCTATTTCTCTTGCAACCTCTGATGATGCATTAGGGCAAGCGATTGCCGCTAAACTGCATTGCGAAAAATCTTTTCGAGTCTATCACAACGATGATGTGATTGGTGTGCAACTTGGTGGCGCAGTAAAAAACGTCATTGCGATTGGTGCAGGCTTAGCTGATGGCTTAGGGTTTGGTGCAAATGCGCGTACCGCATTAATTACACGAGGTCTGGCAGAGATGTCTCGCTTAGGTTGTGCGATGCAAGCCAAGCCCGATACGTTTACTGGTATGGCTGGATTAGGTGATTTAGTATTAACGTGTACCGATAACCAATCGCGTAATCGTCGCTTTGGTTTAGCATTAGGTGCAGGTAGAAGTGTGACCGATGCTATTGCTGAAATTGGCCAAGTCGTTGAAGGATTTCGTAATACCGAAGAAGTCCATGCGCTTTCTGCACGAATGGGGGTAGAAATGCCGATTTGCGAACAAATTTACCAAGTCTTATACGAAGGTAAAAATGTCAAACTGGCCGCTCAAGCCTTATTAAGCCGTACACCCAAACATGAAACCGAGTAGCTGCGGGACAAGTTTATCCTAAAACGGCACCAACTAAACTCCTCCGGCAAAATCCATTTGACGCCATGCTTCATAAATAAATACAGCCACAGAATTAGACAAATTCATACTACGGCTATCGGGTAACATCGGAATACGCACACGCTGCTCAGGTGGTAAACTCATTATAAAATCATGCGGTAAGCCTCGAGTTTCAGGGCCGAAAATCAAGCAATCACCAACTTGATAGCTCGCTTTGGAATGAAACATTGAGCCTTTAGTGGTGCAGGCAAACACTCGCTTAGGTTGGGCACTTTGCAAATACGCCTCTAAGTTAGGATGACGCTGAACATGGGCAAACTCATGATAATCCAATCCCGCTCGACGTACTTTCTTATCATCCCAAGCAAATCCTAATGGCTCAATTAAATGCAAGGCAAAACCCGAGTTAGCGCATAAGCGAATGATATTACCGGTGTTAGGTGGGATCTCAGGTTCGTATAATACAATATCCAGCATAGAAAAAGCCGCCTTCGCAAGTTTAGGTCGATAATAAAAACAGTCACCCATAATAACCTAAAGCAGGTCTTACAGGCTAATGTTCTTGATAAAACGGGCTACTTATCTTGTAAAAAACGCACTATTGTCGTTAATGCCGGATTTCTTATTGCATCTTTTTCAAATAAAATTTCATGTCTAGATTCAGGGACATCTTGCCACCGCGCATTGGGCATTTGCTTAACCAACGTCTGTTGTAATTGATTATCGACCACGACATCATCTTGTGCACTTAGGCATAATACCGGCAACGTGAGCTGATCAGCTTGGGCATGTAATCGTGCTAATGCAATATTAGCTGCCGCGACCCATTGATAAGTCACACCACCTAATTGTGTCTCTGGGTATTGCTGCTGAGATTCTCTAAATCGAGCATAACGTAATGAAGATTGCATTAATCGGTTTTGGCTAAAAGCAACAGGTGCATAATCTCCCTGCCCGATAAAATACATTGGTCGACCCACTAACTGACTCGTCAATAGCCCCAACTTCATCACAATATGCGCGAGCCAAATCGGGAGCGGCACGCGTAAACCAAACATCGGTGCACTAAAGACGACTTTTGCAAATTGCTGAGGGCGTTGCAAGATCGCTAATGCTCCGATCGTGCTGCCCATTGAATGGCATAATAATAGTGGTTGAGCACAATACTGATACACTACCTCGTCAACAAAGCACAACAAATCATCAACATATTGTTGAAAGTCATTAATATAACCATGCATGGGATTAGGAGAGCTGCGTTGTGATAATCCCTGCCCTCGATGATCCATAATAAATATATCAAAACCAGCATGATGTAAGTCGAATATGACCTCTTTATATTTAACATAGCTCTCAACCCGACCCGAACTAATAACAAGGGTTTGTCTTTTTGTTAGCGCTGCACAAGACGCAGAATCAGGTGTTGCAGTCTGAGCGAGTACTATAGCAAAGGCACATTCAACGCCATCAGCCATACTCAGCATACCTGTTTGTGCGTGGCGCTCAAACCAACCATCAATTTGTGCAGCATAGCCATTTTCTAATTGGGTTTCTGTTACCATTACTCCATCTCCGCTAAAACACGTTTCACAAAGGGCATAAAACCAAAGTATAACGATCTTTTTTATGAATATTTATACATTTTATTTGCATAACTATACAGTTATTGTAAAATCAACACAGATAAGTATTTACACTCTCCCTGCCTGGGCTACTTTCGAGTAAATTTGCGTTGAGTGTGCAAATTTAGAAGTAGCTGCACTTTTACCTTTACTTAGCAATGAGTCGTGTCATTGATAAGTAAAGGTGAAAGTGGTTTTTCTTAATTATTCTATGCAAATACATAATAACAGCATGGACACAGGATCCAAACTAACATGATTAAAACCTGTATTATCGGCGCAAGTGGTTACACAGGCGCAGAATTAGTCAATATTTTAGCCCATCATGAAGGCTTTGCCTTAGAAACGCTTTATGTCTCAGAACATTCTACTGATGCCGGCTTACCTATAAGTGAGTGTCATGCTAGCTTAATTGGCGTCTGCGATTTACCTTTGGTCCCGATTAATGATGCAATCTTAGCGCAAATGGCGTGGGATTGTGATGCCATTTTTTTGGCTACGCCACATGAAGCAAGCCACGATTGGATGCCCGTTTTAGCGGGTAAGCGCGCGGTTATTTATGATTTATCCGGTGCCTTTAGGATCCAAGACAAAGACGTATTTGCCCAATATTATGGCTTTGCTCATACCTGCGGAGAATGGCTTAAACAAGCGGTTTATGGCTTGGCAGAATGGTATCCAGAACAAATTAGCAACGCATCCGTCATTGCTGTACCAGGGTGTTATCCTACCGCTAGCTTATCAGGATTAAAGCCATTAGCTGCAGCTGACTTACTGACCTCAACCCGCCCTGTCATTAATGCGGTATCCGGCGTGAGTGGTGCTGGTCGTAAAGCCTCTATGACTAACAGTTTTTGTGAGGTGTCACTGCAAGCCTACGGTATTTTAGGTCATCGTCATCAACCAGAAATCGAAGCGTATTTAGGTCAACCTATTATCTTTACCCCGCATTTAGGTAACTTCAAACGCGGTATCTTAGCAACCAGCACGGCTCAATTAAAACCGGGAACGACATTAGCTCAAGTGCAACAAGCCTTTACCCAAGCGTATGCCGATACACCGTTTGTGCGTTTACGTGATAGCGCCCCAAAAATTGATGATGTCGTCAATACTCCCTATTGTGATGTGTATTTTAAATATGATGCAGAAGCAGAATATGTCGTGGTTACTACTGCCATTGATAACGTCTTAAAAGGCGCTGCATCTCAGGCTGTCCAGTGTGCTAATTTAACGCACAACTACCCGATTACTCACGGCTTAATTGCCCAGCCTGTTGCGAGCAATTCATTATGACTAAAGCACCAACACCACTTGTTATCAAAGTGGGCGGCGCATTTATTGATGCGCCTCGAGGACAAGATGTTTTTTTCCAAAATATCGCTAAATTACAATCCATTAGACCGGTTGTCATCGTCCATGGTGGCGGTGCAGGTGTACAAAATTTATTGGAAACACTTGGTTTAGAAAGTCATAAAATTAATGGCCTGCGTGTCACTCCTGCAGAACATATGCCCTATGTAGCAGGTGCATTAGCAGGCACGTACAACACCAAAATGTTAAGTTTTGCGATTGCTCAAAATATTTTAGCCGTTGGCTTAACCTTAGCCGATGGCGGGATGACACAATGTAGTATTATCGACCGCCAATTAGGTGCCGTAGGGGATGCACAACCGCATGCCGCACACCTGCCCAAAACCTTACTACAAATCGGTCAATTACCCATTATTAACTCAGTTGGGGCATCACCCAATGGTCAGCTAGTAAATGTCAATGCCGATCAAGCGGCGACAGCTATTGCATGTTTATTACATGCTGATTTATTATTACTGTCAGATGTACCAGGTGTGCTCAATGGTAACAAAGATAAAGTAGAGAGTTTGACGCAAGCGCAAGCCAATCAGTTAACTGATGACGGTGTATTAATTGATGGAATGCGGGTCAAAGTCGATGCCGCGTTTACCGCTGCGAATACCCTTAATCGCCCTGTCGTCATTGGCGCTTGGTCAGATTCAGAAGCATTTTTACGCCCAAACCTTAATGGTGTCGGCACTCATATTATTCCACAATAACGCACTGACAGGATGACCTATGCAAGATAATCTATTAACGTTCAAAGACACCAGTGTCGAACAAATGCAGGCCTTATTAGCATTAGCCTTGAATGTTAAAAAATCGCCATCCGATTACCGCGACGCCTTAAAAGGTAAATCGTTGGTCGCTTTATTTGAAAAGCCATCATTGCGCACCCGTGTTAGCTTTGATATTGGTATTCAAAAATTAGGTGGGCACCTAGTCTATCTCGACAGCCAGTCAAATAACTTAGCTGGTCGTGAAGATACCAAAGACATGGCGTTAAACTTATCTTGTTGGTGTGATGGGATTATTGCCCGCGTATTTAAACACGAAACATTAGAAGAATTAGCTGAATATGCCAGTGTTCCAGTCGTTAATGCGTTGTGTGATTTGTATCACCCGTGCCAAGCATTAGCTGATTATTTGGCGATGGCCGAGATTTTCCATGACGTCAAAGGCCGCACGATGGCCTATATTGGTGATGGTAATAATGTCACGCATTCACTATTAATCGTAGGTGCATTACTGGGTGTTAATCAAGTTGTCGTGACACCAGTAGGACATGAAGCCAACTCTGAGATAGTCGCATTAGCCAAAAACCTCGCACAACAAACGGGTGCCAGTATTACTGAACTCACGGATATTACCAAGTTAGTGCAAGCTGATGTAATTTATACTGACACGTGGTTATCCATGGGCGATAATACGCCATTGGCACAAATTAAAGAAACCTTTATGCCTTATCAGGTCAATGAAGCGCTGATGCAGCAATGCGGAGCTAAGTATGTCATGCATTGTCAACCAGCACACCGTGATCTTGAGATCACCAGCTCGTTGATCGACTCGCCCGCTTCATTATTAATGATGCAAGCCGAAAACCGCATGCACGCACAAAATGCAATTTTAATTACCTTGTTAGGTAACTACGTTAATTAACACTATTGAATAAGAGTACACACGTGAAATCATCTGCAACTAAACCTAATATTAAAAAAGTCGTTTTAGCCTACTCTGGCGGTCTGGATACTTCTGCCATCATTCCATGGTTAAAAGAGAACTATGATTGTGAAGTCATCGCCTTTGCCGCTGATGTTGGCCAAGGTGATGAAGAACTAGAAGGCTTACATGATAAAGCCATCGCTAGTGGTGCAAGTGAATGTTACATCATGGATCTAAAACAAGAATTCGTGAAAGATTTTATCTACCCAACGGTCAAAACCGGTGCAGTATATGAAGGCGAATATTTATTAGGTACATCCATGGCGCGTCCGGTTATTGCCAAAGCGCAAGTTGAGATTGCCCGTAAAGTAGGTGCCGATGCCTTATGCCACGGTTGTACCGGTAAAGGTAATGACCAAGTACGTTTTGAAGGCGCGTTTGCCGCCCTTGCGCCTGATTTAACCGTTATCGCCCCTTGGCGTGAGTGGGACATGGTCTCACGTGAAGATTTATTAGATTATTTAGCTGAACGTAATATTCAAACCACTGCGTCTGCAACTAAAATTTATAGTCGTGATGCCAATGCTTGGCACATCTCACATGAAGGTGGCGAGCTAGAAGATCCTTGGAATGAGCCAACTAAAGGTATTTGGACCTTAACTGCTGACCCAATGGATGCACCAGATACACCAGAAAAAATTAGCCTGACCTTTGCTGAAGGTGAGTTAACTCATGTTAATGGACAAGCATTTGGCGCCTATGATGCCTTGGTTGAATTGAACCGTATCGCTGCACCACATGGTGTTGGCCGAATTGATATTGTTGAAAACCGCTTAGTCGGAATGAAGTCACGTGGCTGTTATGAAACCCCAGGTGGTACAGTATTAGTGAAAGCATACAAAGCGCTTGAAGCATTAGTCCTTGATAAATCAGCGTTAAAATTCCGCGAGCAGTTAGGTCTTGAGTTTGCTCACGTCATGTATGATGGACGTTGGTTTACTGCCTTAAATGATGCGTTATTAGCCGGCGCGGATTCATTTGCTAAATTGGTCACAGGTGAAATCGTGATTAAGCTATACAAAGGTTCTGCAACCGTCACACAGCGTAAATCACCTAACAGCTTATATTCTGAAGATTTTGCGACGTTTGGTGCTGATGATGTTTATGACCAATCCCATGCCGAAGGCTTTATCCGTTTATTTAGTTTATCTAGTCGTATCAAAGCGATGCACGACATGGATAAAAAGGGGTAATACATGGCTTTATGGGGCGGTAGGTTTGCCGGCGGAAGCAGTAATATGTTCCGCCAAGTCAATGATTCAATCGGTTTTGACCAAGTCATGGCAACACAAGACATGACAGGTTCAATTGTATGGTCACGTGCATTATGTAAGGCCGGCGTATTAACGCAAGCCGAGCAAACACAACTCGAAGATGCATTAAACCAACTGATAGGCAAAGCTGAACTCGGTGAATTAGATTATCTAGCAGCGGGTGAAGAAGATATTCATAGCTTCGTCGAAGCAGCATTGACAGAACAATTAGGTGATGTAGCGCGAAAGCTACATACGGGCCGCTCTCGTAATGACCAAGTCGCTACTGATTTTAGGTTATGGGTTAAAGATCACATTGTGATGTTACGCGCTGATTTAGTCGCATTTATCGGCCAACTAGTCAGCGTTGCACAAGCTAACACGGATGTGATTTTACCTGGTTATACGCATCTTCAGCGTGCTCAACCGGTACGTTTTGCACATTGGGCGTTAGCCTATGTTGAAATGCTTAAACGTGACTTATCGCGTTTAGATGATTTACATACTCGGATGAATCAATGCCCGCTGGGTTCTGGTGCATTGGCAGGAACCACTTATCCGGTTGACCGTCATGAAATCGCAGCACAATTGGGTTTTGACTCTCCTTGTGTCAACAGCTTAGATGCCGTATCTGACCGTGATTTTGTATTAGAATTATTGTTTTGTGCCTCAACGAGTATGATGCATATGTCTCGTTTAGCCGAAGATTTAATTTTTTATAATTCTGGTGAAGCGCAATTCATCAAATTAGGTGACAGCGTCACATCTGGCTCATCGTTGATGCCACAAAAGAAAAACCCCGATGCGTTAGAATTAATGCGTGGTAAATGTGGCCGTGTATTTGGCGCATTACAAGGCTTATTAGTGACAATGAAAGGCTTACCGCTTGCCTACAACAAAGACATGCAAGAAGACAAAGAAGGGGCAATTGACGCGGTGACTCAATGGCATATTTGCTTGTCTATTGGTGTCGAAGTCTTACAAACGATTACGTTGGACAAAGCACGTTGTGAACAAGCCGCTCAGCAAGGTTATGCGAATGCCACTGAATTAGCTGATTATCTGGTCGGCAAGGGTATTCCATTCCGTACAGCACATGATATTTCGGGTCAAGCCGTTGTGTATGCACTGGAGCAAGGTAAGGCACTCGAAGCATTGAGCATTCCTGAGTTACAACAATTTTCGGACACCATTGCCGACGATGTGTATCCAATTTTGCAACTAGAATACTTAGTGGATAAACGTAATATCCTTGGCGGCACAGGTATTGAACCTGTGACAGCAGCAGTCAAAGCAGCGGCAGAATTTGTCGCCCAGCAATTACATTCTCAACAAAGGTAGTCTCAGTAAATGGTGCTTTCTCATCAAGATATGATCACGCTGTTTCGCAATTCAGCCCCCTACATCAATGCCCATCGTGGTAAAACGTTTGTGTTGATGATCAGCGGTGAAGCGATAGAAAGCCCTACTCTACCGACAATTATCCACGATATTGCATTGCTCAATACCTTGGGTGTGCGAGTGGTGATCGTGCATGGCGCCCGTCCGCAGATTGACGAGCGCATTGCATTACGCAATATAAAGGGACGGTTTCATGGTGATGTGCGCATCACTGATAAAACCACCTTAGAATGTGTCAAAGACGCGGCCGGTTCGGTACGTTCACAAGTCGAGGCATTGTTGACCATGGGGCTGGCCAATTCACCGATGCATGGTGCACAAATACGCGTTGCTTCAGGAAATCTAGTTGTTGCAAAGCCAATGGGCGTTCGTGATGGTGTCGATTTTGAAAATACTGGATTTGTGCGCAGAATTGATATTCAAGGGATCAATGACCACCTTAACGATGGATCTATTGTATTGTTATCGCCAATTGGTTATTCACCAACAGGCGAAGTCTTTAATCTATCGCATGAAGAAGTCGCTACACGCGCAGCAGAAGCACTCAGTGCAAATAAGCTGATTGCCTTTTCCGAATTCAAAGGGATCATGGAAAAAGTCACTGGCGATACTGGCACAGAGCTCATTTTACATCGTAATATTGAATTAGCGCGTTTCGAAATGTTGATTGACCAAGGTAACCTCGTCAATGAACCAAGTGTTATCAATGCGCTTCATAACAGTGTAGAACAAGGTATTCCTAGAGCGCATTGTGTCAGTTATGACATCGATGGCGCGCTGATTAAAGAACTGTTTACCCGAGATGGTACAGGTTCACTGGTTATGGAAAACCATTACGAACAACTTCGCCCAGCTGATATTAATGATGTAGGTGGGATCTTAAGCTTAATCAAACCACTTGAAGAATCAGGTGCATTGGTCAAACGTTCACGCGAACGCTTAGAAAATGAAATCGACCAGTTCACGGTAATCGAACGAGACGGTATGATCATCGCCTGTGCCGCGTTATATGCGTATCCCCAAGACCAGCTAGGTGAAATTGCGTGTGTTGCAACCCATGCAGAATATCGTGGCCATAGCCGTGGTGAGCGGGTTTTAGAGGCATTATGTTCACAAGCAATAGAACAAGGCTTACATACCTTATTTGTGCTCACGACGCTGACAGCACATTGGTTTTTGGAGCAAGGTTTTGTCCCTGGTGATATCAGTGACTTACCGCAACAAAAACAAGAATTGTATAATTTTACGCGTAAATCCAAAGTATTTAAATTAGCGGTTGAACGCTAGAATACAGCCAGAATCTGACATTCCTATCATTACGTCAGATAAATGATTCTAGGTATGTCAGGATAGCAACCAATTAAATCCATACGCACTGGTAATCCCAATTACAATAGTGCCGAGCATACCCAAGCGCAGTGCAGCAATAAATGTCACACATAGGGCAAGAATATCACCCAAAGTACCGGTTAAAAACTCAGGCGCAATAATCGCAATAAATACACACCCAGGTGCAATAGACATCATTCGTGTTTGCGTATCGTTTAAGGTTTTATTTCGTAATAACAAAAAACCAAATACACGAGTAAAATACGTCACCATGCCCATACCCAAGATCGTCAACAACGTCGCATAATCAAGCATCGCTTTCCCCTTGAAAGTACGCAACCAACATTCCGCTTAACGTTCCTAAAATCACATACCAACCACCCGGCAGATATTGATAAGCAAGCATTGCCACTACTGCGCTTACGGCCCACGGTAACGCATTATGTTTGCCATTCCACATACTGACCAAAATAACAATAAACAAGGCAGGAAATGCCATATGCAACCCATATTGATGTAAGTCTCCTAACATGCCGCCGTAATATGCGCCTAAACCGGCAAAAGTAGACCAAGTGACATACAATGACAACGCAACACCGAGATAAAAATCAAACCTAAAGCCTTTTTTAGACGGTGTCAGTTTATGCTGTTTGTTAATGTCTTGCATCGCTAACGCCCAGACCTCATCGGCCATAAAAAAAAGCGTCGTCAACATTTTACGTTTAGGCAGATGTTTAATGTGAGGGGCAAGCGTCGCCCCCATAATGATATGACGGCTGTTCACCATAAAAGTGACAAAGATAATAAACAAGACCGAAGGGGGGGACGTCCATAACTCAATGGCTGCGAACTCCGATCCACCGGCAAAATTAACCATTGTCAAAAACATGATTAACACACTGGAAAAGTCTTTTTGCGCAGCTTCAGCACCGAGCATAAATGCCACCGGCACAAATCCTAATAATAATGGAAACGCAGTAATCATCCCCTCAACAAAAGGATGTTGAGAAGTTTTTATGGTACTCATGTAACTAGATCACACGCTTGAGCGTTTGTATTGACGGTACTGCGGCGTCCAAAAATATTTTTCAATACGTTCGCGTAATTCATCATCACTGATGGTCAATGCATGCCCTTGTGTCATCGCGACTTTGGCGACATTAAAGGCGATGGATTTACTTAATTGAGTAATTTGCGTCAGTGGTGGAAGTAAACCACCGGCACCAGTATTTGCTAGTGGTGACACATCTGCCAACGTATTGGAGCTTGCCATAATCATTTCATCTGAAATCGTGCGTGCTTTGGATACAATGACACCTAAACCAATACCAGGGAAAATATAAGAATTGTTACATTGTGCTACATGAAAGGCTTTGCCTTCATACAACACATCACCAAATGGGCTACCGGTAGCGATAATCACTTTTCCTTTAGTCCAGTTAATGACATCTAATGGATGTGCTTCGACTTGGCGTGAAGGATTAGATAATGGAAAGATAATGGGGTGTTCATGATGCTGTGCCATAGCCTCAACCACATCTTGAGTAAACAATCCTGGCACACCAGATACCCCAATCAAAATATCAGGTTTGGCGTGCTGGACGACTTCTAATAACGTCGCGTATTCTCCATCAATATCCCACTCGACTAGATCTTGAGGTTGTTGCGCTAGTTTTGCTTGAAAATCACGAAGATCCGATTGGCCTTCAGTGATTAAACCAAGACGGTCAAGCATATAGATACGACGGCGAGCATCGACATCACTCAAACCTTCGTGACGCATTTGCTGGATCAGCATTTCAGCAATACCACAACCAGCCGAACCGCCTCCAACGAATGCCACACGCATATCTGACAATTTTTTATCCGTCATACGACATGCCGCTAATAACGTCCCGAGTGCCACTGCAGCAGTACCTTGAATATCATCATTGAAGCAACAGTAAGTATCACGATACTTGTTCAAAATAGGCATGGCATTAGGCTGGGCGAAATCTTCAAACTGAACCATCGCATCCGGCCAACGACGTTGCACCGCTTGCATAAACAATTCAACAAACTCATCATATTTATCTTGGCTGATACGCTCATGACGTTCGCCCATATACATAGGATCATCAAGTAATTTTTGATTATTGGTACCCACATCTAAAGTAATAGGCAAGGTATAAGCCGGAGAAATACCGCCACATGCCGTATACAAAGACAACTTACCAATTGGGATCCCCATGCCACCAATGCCTTGATCCCCTAAACCTAAAATTCGCTCTCCGTCAGTGACAACGATCACTTTGACTTTAGGTTTGGTCACATTACGCAGGATATCATCTAAGTTGTGGCGCTCTTGGTGTGAGATAAATAACCCCCGTGAACTACGATAAATATCAGAGAATTTTTCACATGCATCGCCCACTGTCGGGGTATAAATGATCGGCATCATTTCTTCGATATTCGCTTGCACGAGTTTGTAAAATAACGTTTCGTTGGTGTCCTGAATATTGCGCAAATAAATGTGTTTATTCAGTGGATCCGTAAAACTCGAATATTGCATATACGCGCGTTCAACTTGCTCATCGATAGATTCATAACGCGGGGGTAGCAACCCCATCAAATTAAATGTTTTACGTTCGATTTCGCTAAACGCACTGCCCTTGTTCAGCAAAGGGGTTTCTAACAGTGCCGGACCGGAGTAAGGAATATATAAATATGGATTATTATTAGTTGTTTGGGTCATAGTTTTTCTGTCGTTTATTTTATTATTATTAAGTATCTAGTAATGGTGACGTGATGCCTTTTATTCTCCCCTATCTTGTTTAAAAAATAGGGTCTAAAAAATATCGTCAGCTTCTTCTTTTACGGATGTTTTTTGTTCTTCTAACGGGTCAACAATTTGATCTTGGCTTACTTTCGATGTGGGTTGAGTCCCTAATTGAAAATATTCAAACATTGACGTGTGATCAGTGCGATCAGTCAATTTCCCTGTCGTGCGATCGATACGCACTTGGGTGATCCCATCAGGGACTTGTGTGCTGCCTTCCGGTGTGTCCGCTAATGCCACTTGCATAAATCGGATCCAAGCAGGTTGCGCCGCTTTCGCGCCGTCTTCCGCACCAATCAGTGCATTACCAATCCAATTAAATTTACTTGGATTTAAATTAATTAAATGTTGATTACGTGAAGTCCGACCAAGCTGTCTTGCACTGTCATCAAAGCCGACCCAGCTAGTTGCCACCAAACCAGGAGCAAAACCACTAAACCAGGTATCACGAGAATCATTCGTCGTTCCAGTTTTACCGCCTATATCGGTACGCTGCAATATATTTCGGGCGCGCCAACCTGTACCTAACCAATAGGTTTTATTATTCCAACTGCCATTAGCTCGGACTGCACTGCGCATCATTTGTGACACTAAGAAAGCATTCTGGGCACTGATAACTCGGGGAGCAGAAATCATCGTATCGGTTGCCAAAGCAGCAGTATGCTGGGCATTCACGTTGTTAGTCAACTCTTGGGTTAATAATGCTTCAAGCGTCGCGATATTCCCGTTTTTATTGGTCAATGGGGTAACTTTAACTATTTCGGCAATACAGTCGTCACACGCTCTTGGCATATTAGCTTTAAAAATAATGTTACCGGCTTCATTCGTAATTTTATCGATAAAATAAGGCGTCACAGCGAAGCCGCCATTGGCAATCGTCGCGATCCCTGTTGCGACTTCCAACGGCGTATGCGAGCCAGAACCCAATGATAAAGTTTCATCCCGAGGAATATCATCCAAATCAAAGCCAAACTTGGCAATATGACGGGCGGTATTTTCAATCCCGACTGCGCGCAATAAGCGCACCGAGACAACGTTTTTAGATTTACCTAATGCTTGACGCATCCGAATAGGCCCGTCGTACACCGGTGGGGAATTTTGTGGCCGCCACGCAATACCGCTACTTGCATCCCATTGATTAATTGGGGCATCATTGATGACACTTGCGATGGTATAGCCATTATCTAATGCTGCAGAATAAACAAAGGGTTTTATATTTGAACCTACTTGACGTTTTGCTTGCGTGGCACGGTTAAATTGACTTTGATAAAAGTTATAGCCGCCAACAACGGCTTGCACAGCCCCATCATTTGGATTTAATGCAATAAACGCACTGCTCACTTCAGGTAATTGCGATAAATACAGGCCTTTGTTTGCCACTTGTCGGACATAAACAATGTCGCCGATTTGTACAATATCACTGGCGCTTGTGGGAATCGCACCTTGACGTTGATCATTGATATAAGGTCGTGCCCAAGCTAATCCAGGCCACTCAATAGTGAGCAATACACCTTGTTGATTTAAAACTTGCAGCGATTGGTCCTCGAGGGTCATCACAATGGCTGGCTCAAGAGGTTCAATGGGATCAACTTGAGCTAACAAGTCGAGGATCACACTAACGGGCAAGGAGTCGAGTAACAATGCACTTGCGCTGCTAGGCTGCTCAACACTAACTAGTTCAGTTCGCTCGTTGACAACCGGCACTATCACCATAGACGCATCTGGCACATCCGGCGTATCCGTATCATCAATGTTTTCTTCTTGTGTCTCGTTAAGATCAAATTCAGCCTGTAGTTCTGGCTTCAGTTCGGGTTTTAGCTCAGGAATAAACTCATCGGTTTGTTCCGTTTCAAATTGCCATAATTGATATAATTGCTCTAGATTAGTAATAACTCCACGATAACCATGGCGCTCATCATAATCATGGATATTTTGGATTAAAGCTTGCTGCGCAGCTTGTTGTAAATTCGCTGGCACAGTTGCATAAACTTTATAGCCCCCTGTTTCAGCTTCTTCTTTACCGTACAATTCGACCATTTCGTTATAAATAATATCGGCTAAATATGGTGCCGAAAAATCAATTTCTGCGCCATGTTTGGATGCAGTAACCGGCTCATCACGTGCGATTTTAAATTCTTCACGGGTAATATAACCTTCATCTAACATGCGCAATAAGACTATTCGGCGACGTTCTACAGAGCGCTGAGGACGACTGATGGGGTTCAGTATTGACGGAGCTTGCGGTAATCCCGCTAAGGTTGCAATTTGCGCTAAATTAAGTTCGGTTAACGTTGAACCATAATACACTTGTGCTGCGGCACCAAAACCAAACGCACGGTGTCCAAGTTCAATTTTATTCAAATACAACGTGAGAATTTCATTCTTCGTTAACGTCTGTTCGATATGCCATGCAATAAACACTTCTTTAATTTTACGTATGTAGGTTTTTTCTCTGGATAAGAAAAATCCACGTGCAATCTGCATAGTTAACGTACTGCCGCCTTGGCCTTTTTCACCTGTGACAATTAAATTAATTAAGGCACGCACCATACCAATCGGATCAATGCCATCGTGATCGTAAAAACGAGAATCTTCGGTGGCTAAAATCGCATTGATTAGTTGTTGTGGGACATCATCAATGGTCACAGGAATGCGTCGCTTCACCCCATATTGGGAAATAAGTTGACCGTCTTGGGTATAAATTTTCATTGGCGTTTGCAAACGCACGTCTTTGAGAGACTCAACCGATGGGAGATCAGTTTTAACATAAAAATATAATGACGCAGTCCCAAGCAGTGCGAGGGTTAGCCCCAAGATCCCGAACACGACTAAAGTTCTGATTACACTTTTCAACCGGTTTATCACAACGCAATATGTTCCATTTGTCATATATTTTAATACGTATGTGTCAGAAACAAGACCTTGTTGGAGGTGTTTTTGACCAATAATGTCACTAGCAATAACGCGATTCAACGCATTAAGGAAGTAGATAAAATGAAGTTTACCGTTTTTACACCCAAAACCAAACCTTTATTAGGTGTGGATATTGGCACTACTTTTATTAAAGCGGTGTTGCTTGCTCCGATTGACCAGCACTGGGAATGTCGAGGGGTTGCTTGTGAATTGATCCCAAGCCAAGCATTTACCGAACGCGACATTGTCGATTTCGATAGTGTTGCTAACACCCTCAAAAAAATAATGATGAAACTCAAGCTCAAACATCAACCTACGGTGATTGCTGTATCAGGCACCTCAGTGTTGAATAAAGTCATTCAAATGCCTTTAGATCTAGATGAACAGCATCTTGAAGAACAAATTGAAATTGAAGCAGACAGTTTAATCCCCTATCCATTAGATGAGGTTTACTGGGATTTTGAAACTCTGGGCGCAACCGTCAATCAGACAGATAAAGCAGATGTATTGTTAACTGCTGCTCATCGTCAATTAGTCGACAACCGCATGACATTAGCACGAGAAGCGGGCATGCAGCCCAAGATAGTCGATACCGAATTAGATGCGTTAGAAAATTTAGCGTTAGCGCAATATACCGACACAGATAGCTCCCTCGAGCAAGTCATGATCCATATTGGGAACGAACTGATGCATATTGTTGTGACACAAGCCAACACAGTCACTTACAGTAAAGAACATCAATTTGGCTTACAACATTTTACTCAAGACATCGCATTAACGATGCGACTTGATGGGCAGGTCGTGCTGCAACAATTAAGCACCGGTTCATTAGATACCCAGTGGCAACAACAAGTATTACCTATCTTTCATGCTCAGTTACAGCAACATATATTGCGGGCATTACAGTTGATGCAAAATTTATTAAACAATGAATTACCAACATCAATCCACTTGTGTGGTGGTGTTGCTATGCTCCCGAATATCGCAGAGTCACTGACCACTGAAATGGGGATTACATTTACACTCGTTGATCCCTTTGCACACATTTCGATCCATCCTGAGGTTATGACCGAGCAATTAGTAGCAACCAAACCGTTACTATGTGTAGCTACGGGTTTAGCAATGCGGAGTGCACAACATGGCGCGCATTAACCTATTACCGTGGCGTGAAGCCCGCCGTCAAGCTCAAAAGAAACACTATATTGGATTACTCAGTGCCATTGCGCTATTGGGGGCGGGGCTGACATGGTTAAGCAGTATGGGAATAGAACAACTTTTGCAGCAGCAACAAAGTCGCAATCAATTTTTACAAACACAAATTGCAGTATTAGATGCCAAAATTGCACAAATTAAAATTCTCAAAACCGATAAACGTGCTCTCGAACAAAAAATGCGCTTGGTGGAGCAATTGCAAGTTTCACGTCACGCAACACCTACGATATTAGATCAACTCGCACAGCTCGTTCCTGCAGGCATGACATTTAACAAGATGAGTCGGACAGGCAATATTATCGAGATTGAAGGGCATTCTGATTCCAACAATCGGTTGGCAACGTTTATGCGTCAGTTACATAAATCACCTGTTTTTTTGCAAGAAGAGTTAGCATCCATTAAAGCGGATGTCAGTTCAGCGACTGCCAATAGTCAGTTTCGATTAACCGTGATGATCGCCCCTGAGGTTGCGCCGATGGCACAACTTAACGAACCCCAGAGCGATCTAGCAACGAGGAGACAACCATGAAATTCTATGTGACTCAGCTAAAACAACTCAATGAATTGGATTTTGAGCAAGTCGCTACCTGGCCCCATGAAGTAAAATGGGTCGTTACCATCGTCACGGCTTTATTTAGTCTTGGTCTAGGATGGTTTTTATTAGTGAATCCCAAATTGCCATTACTCGATTCTGCTACCGCCGAAGAAGCGACATTGAAACATCAGTACGAAGCTAAATATCGTACCGCCGTTAATTTATCGGCCTATCAAGCGCAACTCAAACAAATGCAACAAGACTTTGCGTTTATGCTCAAATCGTTACCCACGAACAATGAAACACCTGGGTTACTTGATGATATTACCTATGTGGGTACGACCTCGGGACTGACCTTTCGTTTATTACAGTGGCAACCGGAAATAGAGAAAGAGTTTTACACCGAACTGCCGATACAATTAGAAGTGACAGGCGAGTACCATGATTTTGGACAGTTTGTGACAAAAATAGCGACATTACCGCGCATTGTGACTCTGCATGATTTTGCACTGACCAATGAAACCGAAGGCTTACGGTTACAAATGCAAGCAAGGACCTATCGCACCGCTAGTGAAAAAGAGGTCGTTGCATTATGAAAAACCCTAGATTGAAATCCTTTCAAGCATTACTCCTAAGTTGTAGTGCGTTACTCATGCTTAGTGGATGCAGTCATTCAACTGACGATTTGGCGCAATTTACCGCCAATGTACAATCGACAACGCCGGTACCATTAGAGCCAAGCCCTGAATTTCACGCCCTCCCCAATTATCAATATCAAGCTGCTGCAATGCGCTCTCCATTTATCAGTCCAGTTACTGCTATGCCGACACATGTATCAACGCAACGAGGCAATTGTAGGATGCCAAATTTTGCCCGTCAAACATCAGCATTAGAATCTTATGGGATCGACGCTATCGCAATGTCCGGAATTTTGCGCATCAATAACACTGCATTTGCGCTCTTTAAAACCAATGATGGCAAATTACATAAAGCACAAATTGGACATTATTTAGGGTTATTTCACGGCAAAATTACGCATATCGAATCCGACCATGTGTTAGTTGAGCAACTTATTCCTGATGGCGCAGGCTGTTACCAATCCAAACAAACTCGCATTGCCATTACGGCAGATGCTGGAGATAATATCCATGCTTAATTTCTTTATCAAAAAAACAATGACGTGGGTATATCTAAGCTTAATCATACTGATGAGTGTGACGCTTATTGCCAAAGCTCAAGCCCAAACAGTCATAGTCACGGATGTCGCATTTACCCGAGGTAATAGTAATGAAGGCGTATTAACCCTATCATTTTCGTCGACTCCGCCCACACTAAACATCATGAGTAATGACATCAATAGTGACATTACCTTACCCCAGACCCAATTAGGCAAAGACCAACTTGCACAGTTCGATGTCAGCGCATTTGGGGTGCCATTACAATTGATTGAAACGTATCAAGATGATGAGACGACCCGGATCGCACTCACCCATACTCAAAGTATGCTAATCAATAAACAGCGAACCGATTCACAATGGATTGTAACTTTTACTCCCAAACCTGCAAAAAAAACACTCTCCAATGCAACGTATAGTGGCAAGCCCATTAGTTTGGATTTTCAAGACGTTCCGGTGCGTCAGGTTGTACAAATTATTGCCCAGTTAAATGATTTTAATTTAGTGACCACTGATACCGTCTCCGGTAACGTGACCATCAACTTACAAGATGTGCCTTGGGATCAAGCCTTAGCGATGATCTTAAAAATTCGTGGACTAGATCAACGTATCGAAGGGAATATTTTACTGATCGCTCCGCAAGAAGAGCTCGCTGCCCGAGAAAGCGCAGTTCTGCAAGCACAACAACAAGCACAAAATCTAGCGCCATTAGTATCAGAAAATGTGCGTGTTAATTATGCTAAAGCTGAACAAATGGCCACCCTTCTACAATCATCAAACGGGGGCATATTGTCAGCACGAGGCTCAGTTGCCGTAGATGAACGTACCAATACCTTACTATTACGTGATAGTGCGGATTCTATCTCCATGGCAAAAAAACTGCTCAAAGAACTAGATGTTCCGGTCAAGCAAGTCCTTATTGAATCACGCATGTTCACAGTCAGAGATAATGTCGATGAACAATTGGGGGTGCGCTGGGGTTTGACTGGGCGTCAAGGTGATGCCGCATTATCAGGCAGTGCAATCGCTGCGAGCAATATTAACTCAGGCGTGATCCCGGAGTTATCAGACCGTCTTAATGTGAATCTTCCGGTTGCCAATGCCGCAGGACGAATCGGAGTGCAAATCGCTAGTTTAATGGACGGGGCTATATTGGATTTAGAATTATCCGCATTAGAAACCGAAAATCGAGGTGAAATAATTGCCAGTCCTCGCATTACGGTTGCCAATCAACAAGAAGCGTATATTGAACAAGGTACCGAAATCCCTTATGTGCAATCAACCTCGAGTGGCGCGACCTCGGTTGAATTTAAAAAAGCGGTATTAAGTCTCAAAGTCACCCCACATATTACACCGGATAATCGCATTATTTTAGATTTGGTGGTGACCCAAGATACCCGTGGTGAAACCGTGTCCACTTCAACCGGTCCAGCTGTTGCCATTGATACCCAAGAAATTAAAACCCAAGTGTTAGTCGAAAATGGCGAAACCATCGTGTTAGGCGGGATTTTTCAACAAATCAGCACAAACGATGTAACCAAAGTACCTCTACTTGGAGATATTCCTGTCGTCGGTGGATTATTCAGAAATAAGGTAAGTATCGAGCAAAAACGTGAATTACTTATCTTTGTTACACCTAAAATAGTCATGGATTAAATCGATTTTAACTTGCTTGACGGACGCAAGACTGCGATAATCCGCACACTCGAAAATTAGACGAGGTCTGAGGCGTTGTGTTAGTAGCATGCTTGCCTACGATACAACTACGTAATGGGTAGCCTAGGAATTATATCTCTCCCCATTAAAAATCAATAACTTAAAAGCGAATTAACCAGATATGGCTGAAAAACGTAATATCTTTTTGGTAGGCCCTATGGGCGCTGGAAAAAGCACCATTGGAAGACACCTAGCAGACGAATTGCATCTAGAATTCTTTGACTCCGATCATGAAATTGAACGCAAAACAGGCGCTGATATCGCTTGGATCTTCGATCTTGAAGGCGAAGACGGATTTCGTAAGCGTGAATTAGAAACGATTAATGAATTGACCGATAAGCAAGGTATTGTCCTAGCTACTGGCGGTGGTTCTATTATTACACCTGCGGTACGCAACCGTTTGTCAGCACGTGGTATCGTCGTTTATTTGCAAACCACGATTGATAAACAAGTCGCCCGTACTCAGCGCGACAAACGTCGTCCACTTTTACAAAACGACGATCCTGAAGTCGTATTACGCAATTTAGCAGAATCACGTAACCCACTTTACGAAGAAGTGGCAGATTACGTGGTTGATACAGATGATCAAAGTGCACGTTCAGTTGCCAATCAAATCATCCAAAAAATCGGTCTGTAACACTTTTTAAGGAGCTCCCCCATGCCTACACTTAACGTTGATTTGGGGGCAAGAAGCTACCCTATCTACATTCAAGCCGGATTGTTAGCGCAATCTGGCTTGTTTGATCATATCACCAGCGAAAAAATTGTGATTGTTACCAATGACACGATTGCTCCGCTCTATCTTGATCAATTTATCACTGCATTAAATCATGCCAATGTCTCACACATCATCTTACCGGATGGTGAGCAATTCAAAGATCTAACCCATTTTGAAAAAGTACATAGTTTTTTATTAAGTGAACATGCTTCGCGTGATACGACACTGATTGCTTTAGGTGGTGGCGTTATTGGCGATCTAACAGGTTTTGTTGCTGCGACTTTTCAACGTGGGATTGATTTCATTCAAATTCCGACGACATTATTGTCGCAAGTTGATTCTTCTGTTGGCGGCAAAACCGCAGTCAATCACCCTTTAGGCAAAAATATGATAGGGGCATTCTATCAACCTCAAGCCGTCTATATCGATACTCAGTCGCTTACGACATTACCGCCGCGAGAGTTCGCCGCCGGCATGGCTGAAGTCATTAAGTATGGCATTATTTATGATGCGCAGTTATTTACTTGGCTTGAAGATAATATTGAATCACTACAAGCGCTTGATCTCGAAGCACTCAGCTATGCCATTGAACGCTGCTGTGCTATCAAAGCCGAAATTGTCGCTCAAGATGAACGTGAAAAAGGCTTACGCGCGTTATTGAATTTAGGACACACCTTTGGCCATGCAATCGAAGCTGAAATGGGCTATGGAAATTGGCTACATGGTGAAGCCGTGGCAGCTGGTACTATAATTGCATCGCAAGTAGCAGTGGCACAAAATCGTCTATCCGAAGCCGAACTTCGACGTATTATTGACCTGCATGCAGCGTTTAATTTACCGATTGCAGGACCTAAAAATATGACGATGGCAACCTACATCAAACACATGAGTCATGATAAAAAAGTCCTAGCGGGCAAGATACGGTTTATCATTCCTACCGGTATTGGCTCAGCCATTGTTACCGATGATGTGACGGAGTCAGTGCTTGAACCCATTTTAGGCGCACGTTAACCAGCCAAGCTTGGTGACGAGGCGCGATTAGTTTATTTGAGGCAGGTGCAATGTGGTTTCACAATTACATGAACGCTTAGAACATTTAGTCAATTATTCGTCACAACTGATTTTTGTCAGTGGTGATACGATTGCCCAACAGCATCGTAACTTGGAATCGTTCTTAGCCCAACAAGACGAACAATCCGAAATTGCTTATGTGCAATTGGAAGAAGGTATGGAAGATGCAGATTTACGCCGTAATGTGTGTCGTCAGCTAGTTGACACATCCGTTAATACTTATGTCCGACCGTTCAATGAACTTTTACACAGCCTAAATCAGTATGACGGACCAGTATTAATCTGTATTACTCAGGCACAACTCATGTCTGATGCGATTTTACATGAACTTTGGGATCTAGTGCTACAAAGCCGTTTTGCTAATAATAAAGCGCATCTCAATGTTATTTTATTTGCAGAAACGGTCTGGTCAGAAACGGCTCAACAATACTTACCCGCCCGGAATTCTAGCCAACCGATATTATTAGCCAATGAATCATTTTCGAGTCTTGATGATCATCAAGGCAGTGAGCTTGACCGCTTAATTGCGGCTAAACGCGCAGCCTTTTCTGAGCGTATGAACTCACGAGCAAATGGATTACACCTGCCAGTAAACGTACTTCGTTCACCGTGGTTCATTGGTGTCATGGTACTTATGTTTTGTTTACTATTCACCAGTTTAGTGGCCATGCAATATCCAGAACAAGTACAACGCTTTGCGCAAATATTTAAAACTCTGGATGCCCCCGCGGTCATCGCAGCATCTGAACCTGATGTTAATTCGCTGCAAGACATTCAAGCTTTAGCTGATGTCAGTGGCGTCAATACCCAAGTATTATTAACTGAAACAACACCAATCATTTCTAGCTCAACTGTCGTAGAGGAATCCCCCTTAATCGATAATGTGCCTGGTTTAGTCATGAGTTGGTCTGAATCACAAACACAATTACACGTTGCTAAGCAAACCTTAGCGACACAAATGTTAGTAGCACAACCATCATCGGCACTAAGCCAAGCTAAGCCGACGAGTTCGGCAGCCATAATTGACACTCAGATCATGATTGATGCTAGTAAGATTTTTTCTATTTCCGACACACACTTTGCCATTCAATTAGCGGGGATGTCTAGCGCTGAAACATTGAACGATTTTATTATTGCTAATGCATTAGAAGATCAAAGCTGGCTGTATGAAACCCAACGATATGGCGGTAGTTGGTACGTTGTATTACTAAATAATGATTATTCTTCTATTCAAGAGGCACGTCGCGCGGTAAACTCCCTACCACCTGAAGTGCAAGCCTTATCACCTTTTATTAAATCGATAAGTGCTATCAAGAATGAAATACTCATAGCGGATGACTAATAAAAATAATAATCCTCTCCACCGATCCTTTTTAAAGTGGGCCGGCGGCAAAAAGAAAGTCATTTCACATATTTCATCGATTTTACCCGCCAAAGGTAAACGTCGTTTAGTTGAGCCTTTTGTCGGTGGTGGTTCGGTATTTTTAAACTTAGAGTTTGAAGAATACCTGCTCGTCGATATGAATCATGACTTAATTGCACTGTTCAATATCATCAAACATCAATCTGAAGCGTTTATTACCGCAGCACAACCGTATTTCACTGGTCATTACAACCACCCCGAACAATACTATGCGTTAAGATCACAATTTAATGCGAGCACTGACGGATTTGAGCGAGCAGTATTATTTGTTTACTTAAATCGACATGGCTATAACGGTTTGTGCCGCTACAATCAAAAAGGGGGATATAATGTTCCTTTTGGCCGTTATAAACACCCTTATTTTCCTGCCGATGAAATCCTATTTTTTGCCCAAAAAGCTCAACGGGCAACGTTTATTCAAGGCGATTTTGCTACGGCATTTACCCAGTTACAAACCGATGATGTCGTTTACTGCGATCCGCCCTATTCGCCCATTAATCCGACATCTAACTTCACAGCCTATGCTGGGAATGCGTTTACAGATGAGGACCAAGCCAGACTCGTTGCGTGTGCCTTAACAGCTCAACAACAAGGCATAGCAACGGTGATTTCAAATCATTTTGTTCCGTTTACCAAAGCCTTATATAAAGATGCTTCGAAACAATCTAAATTTGCAGTACAGCGTAATATTAGCCAAAAAGGGAAAGGAAGAGTCAAGGTTCAAGAAGTACTTGCATTATACAAGTAAACCGTTTGATGTTGCGTTAGGGCACTAACACATTGACCAAAGCTACTAGACTTAAGATCAACACAATCACAAATATCACACCCACCACCAAATAAGGCACCACGCTCTGTGTCGCAAAATCGTCTTGGTAATTTTTGTTTGATTGCACACCTAACATACTCGCACCGACAGCACGAATGACCTGCAATATGGAAGGTTTGGTTGGGGCTGATTTAGAAGTTGTCATAGAAATAATTAACGTTATGACTTAATAGGAGATGATTGACCAGCATGACCATGCGAATCCCCACTTGATGTTAATAATTCTAATAAATCTAAATAATGAAAGGTTGGTGAGTCATGCCATGAAAAAACCCAATCCATCCAACTCACTGAATTATCGGATTGTGTTATGCATTGAGAATAGTTGGAAAGTTGTGTTGACTTTAATTTAACAGCATCATTGTTCATTGAAGATTGAGATAAGGATGAGTTCAAAGAACCTTGCGATGCTATCGACGCCATATTAGTCAGCGCAAAAACAGAATCATTATCAGCGAGATGCTGACAATGCGAAGGTATATCGGATTGTTGATGAGCAAGGTAGAAATCAACAGACACCACTGTTAATCCTATTAATGCAAATATTACAACGTTATTTGAAACTGTCATATCCACTTCTTCTTCGAATTGTAATTAATCCATCCTTATATTATATGCCTAAATGCAAAAAATACAAATACACGTGAATGTATTTGTATTTTTTATACGTTTAAAAAAGAAATCGATTTTAGAACGATTTACCTAGTGAGAAATATAATGACTCTTTGTCATCTAAATCACTACCAGATAAGACTAGGCCAACACCTACGTCAAATCCGCCAACTTCAGTTCCGTAACCTAATTCTGCGTATTCGCCTGCAAAATCTTTACCCCAAGTGCCGACTGTTGCACTAAAGCCGTCTTTTTCGAAAGATAGCGCAAGGAAGTCATAATCCGAATCAACTTCTGCGCCTACAGGGCCATCCCACGTACCTACAGAATACTCTACACTGAACATACCCATACCCGCTGAGAAGTTAAATTCGTTGTAAGCTGAATCAAAATCACCAGTATATTGATAAGTTGTATAGCCTAAACCAAGAGATAAACCGTTATCTAGCTCTACGCCGTAACCACCATAAAGGTCAATTTCTAAACCATCTTCGACTTCAGCAGTCCAAGCACCCGCGTAAAAACCTGCGTTTTCATAATCAACACCTGCAGAGGCAGAAGCTGACTGAGTTTGCTGAATACCGCGGAAATGATAATCAGATACCACTCCTATGTTAGCTGACCATTCAGCCATAACAGAAGTGGAAAGTAATGCAGCAGATAATGCAGTTAATTTTAGTAGTTTCATGTGTTTCTCCAAATTAAAAATAATGTGTGCTGTTTATTATTATTACAGCGATTAAGTATTCCAAATATTAAATCATTGATTCAAGGTGTTAGCTTGGTATTCATATTCACGGGTCAGTATGATTATTAACACTCGCGTTTGCTAAACACTAATACATGATATGTGCCAAGTTTTAAAAAAAACATATAACCCATTGTTTTAAATGACTATATTTAGTCATGGGACGCATTAGAATATGACATAATATGTGCATACCAAGCACTCCTTTGCACCATTATGGCGCAGTAGTGCGGCGCCCTGCACTTAAAAAAGTCATTTTCTCTAGTGCGACATATCGCAAAGCCGTGTAAAATAAGCAAAATACACATGGAGAACGAAATGCAACCGTACCTTATTGCCCCATCAATTTTATCAGCTGACTTTGCTCGTTTAGGTGAAGATGTCGCTAACGTCATCAACGCAGGTGCTGATGTAGTGCATTTTGATGTCATGGATAACCATTATGTCCCCAATCTGTCTTTCGGCGCTCCTATCTGTAAAGCATTGCGCGACTATGGCATTACGGCCCCCATTGATGTTCATCTGATGGTGTCACCGGTAGACAGTATGATTGAACAATTTGTCCAAGCCGGTGCAAGCATGATCAGCTTTCATCCTGAAGCGTCGGGGCATGTTGACCGTTCATTACAATTAATTATCGATGGCGGTTGCCAAGCAGGTTTGGTATTAAACCCCGCAACACCGTTGCATGTTCTCGACCATGTACTGCATAAACTGGACTACATATTACTGATGTCAGTTAACCCTGGCTTTGGTGGTCAATCCTTTATTCCCCATACGTTAACCAAAATAGCCCAAGTTAAAGCGCTCGTTACTGCCTCTGGTCGTGATATTCGTATTGAAGTCGATGGTGGCATAAATTGTGATAACATCGCTGATATTGCTGCGGCTGGAGCAGATATGTTCGTTGCCGGTTCGGCGATTTTTAATCAACCTAATTATAATGATGTCATCACTACGATGCGTCAAAAATTATCAACTATATAAGATGTACACATGAGCAAACCAATCGTATTAAGTGGCTGTCAGCCTTCTGGACAATTAACCCTAGGTAATTATTTTGGGGCTTTAAAGCAATGGGTAGCCATGCAATCCACACATGATTGTATGTACATGATTGTTGATTTACACGCCATTACGGTGCGCCAAGATCCTCAAGCCCTTAATGCGGCATGTTTGGACGGCTTAGCATTGTATCTTGCCTGTGGTATTGACCCTGAGCAAAGCACCATCTTCATGCAGTCCCATGTACCAGAGCATGCGCAACTTGCATGGGTACTTAATTGCTATACGCAAATGGGTGAGCTTAATCGTATGACCCAATTCAAAGACAAGTCTGCGAAACACGAAGCCAATATCAATGTCGGTTTGTATAGCTACCCAGTACTTCAAGCTGCTGATATTTTGTTATATCAAGCCAATGAAGTACCTGTGGGTGAAGATCAGAAGCAGCATTTAGAGTTAACCCGCGACATCGCAACGCGCTTTAATAATGCTTATGGTGATACGTTAACCATCCCCAATCCGCACATCCCTAAATCAGGTGCGCGTGTGATGAGCCTGCAAGAACCCACTAAAAAGATGTCAAAATCTGATGACAATCCTAATAATTACGTTGGTCTGTTAGAAGATCCAAAAGTACTAACCAAAAAAATAAAACGCGCCGTAACTGATTCTGATGAGCAAGCAAACATCTATTATGATGTTGCTGAAAAAGCAGGTGTCTCTAATCTATTATCGTTATTATCATGCACCACAGGTCAAACGATTGATGAACTAGTGCCACAATATACGGATAAAATGTACGGTCATTTAAAAGGGGATGTGGCAACGGCGGTAGTCGATATGTTAACGCCGATTCAAGCCCGTTTTCATGACATTCGTGCCGACCGAGGTTACTTGGATCAGGTCATGCACCAAGGTGCCGAAAAAGCATCCGAACGAGCAGCTAAAACCTTAGCAGCAGTATATAAAGCCGTTGGGTTTATTCCTGCTCGTTAAGACTCAACCTCCACTCTCTTTCCTTGCAGAGAACCTATGCTGTTATTAATCGATAACTATGATTCGTTCACGCACAACCTAGCTCGATACTTCGTCGAGTTAGGTCAAGATGTGCGTGTCGTGCGCAACGATGCGATAACGGTCGCTCAGATCACCGAACTCAATCCAGATTACCTAGTGCTATCACCGGGTCCATGTACCCCAAACGAATCCGGTATTACTCTTGCTGCCATCGCTGCATTTGCAGGTAAGATACCCCTGTTAGGCGTATGTTTAGGGCATCAAGCGATTGCACAAGTATTTGGTGCCACCATCACCAATGCGACCACCATAAAACATGGAAAAACCGCTCAAGTAAATCACATCACCGGCCGATTATTTAAGGGTGTAGCTGATCCTTTTACTGCCACCCGATATCATTCATTGATTATCGAGCCATCCACATTGAGTACAAACTTTACCGTGACGGCATGGTGTACTCCAGTACAAAGTGATGCTAGCAGTGCCACTCTGAGCAAGGATGATATAGAGATCATGGCGATAGAAGATGAACAACAGCATGTCTATGGTGTGCAATTTCATCCCGAGTCGTTATTAACCGAACATGGACACGATATTTTAGATAATTTTCTGCGTTGTATGGAAAGTTGCACAGCAGCATAATCGGTTACATCTATACTCATTTTCAGGCAAACAACTCAGTGCATTGAACAAAATGGCGATAAAACAACTGAAATTTGTTGATTTGAGTTAACCCCTTATTCATTTTTTTTAACATAATTAGTCGAAAACCACTGCACCAGTAAATTCAGGTCGAAGCTAAGCTGCAAATGGGTCACCTTATTGGCTTCGACCCAATCTACTTACATAGTTATGCGCTTTTTATGCAAGACCTGTCAAAGCCTTGATATACCTAGCTTAAAACCATTTACAAGTGCCGTAAAACCCCCTATTCTTAGTACATTAATAATGTATTTAAAAGGTATTCCTATGCAAGTCACCCGTGAGTTATTTAATGAAGTGATGGTCCCAAACTACAACCCAGCAGCAATGATCCCCGTGCGCGGTCAAGGCTCTCGCATATGGGACCAAGATGATAACGAATACATTGATTTTGCAGGCGGGATTGCCGTAAACGTATTAGGCCATTGTCACCCTGAACTGGTTAAAGTCTTAAAAGAACAAGGCGAAAAATTGTGGCATTTATCGAATGTCTATACCAATGAACCGGCTCTGCGTTTAGCGAAAAAACTAACTGAAGCCACGTTTGCTGAACTCGTTTATTTTGCTAACTCCGGCGCTGAAGTAAACGAAGCAGCATTAAAACTTGCTCGTCGTTGGGCACTAGATCATTACGGCCCAGAAAAAGACCAAATCATTGCCTTCAACCAAGGTTTTCATGGTCGTACTTTCTTCACTGTTACCGTGGGCGGACAGGCCGCGTATTCAGATGGTTTTGGTCCTAAGCCCGGCGGTATTGATCATACGCCATATAATGATTTAGCAGCACTTGAAGCGATCATGTCAGATAAAACGTGTGCAGTTATGATGGAGCCATTGCAAGGTGAAGGTGGGATCATTTGTCCTGATCCGGAGTTTGTTAAAGGCGTGCGTGCATTGTGCGACAAACATAATGCGTTACTGATTTTTGATGAAGTCCAATCTGGTATCGGTCGTACCGGTGATTTATTCGCTTATATGGGCTTAAATGTAGTTCCTGATATTTTAACCTCAGCTAAATCGTTAGGCGGCGGCATTCCAATTGGCGCTATGCTGACGACTAAAGCGATTGGTGAACATCTAAAAGTTGGTACTCACGGTTCAACCTATGGGGGTAACCCATTAGCTTGTGCCATTGCCGAGCGCGCACTAGATATTATTAATACTCCAGAAATACTAGCCGGTGTAAAGGCCAAAGAAGCTTTATTCCGTGAACACCTAGAACGCATTAATGCCAAGTACCATGTCTTTTCTGAAATTCGAGGAAAGGGGATGTTACTAGGTTGTGCGATGAATGAAAAATACCAAGGTCGTGCACGTGATTTTATGGTTGCTGCAACAGCGAAAGGGACTATGTGCCTTATTGCTGGCATGAACGTCATTCGCTTTGCCCCATCATTAGTGATCCCTGATGAGGATATTATTGAAGGCTTAGCACGTTTTGAGGCAGGTATTGCTCATGTACTCGAACAAGATGCCCTGCTAGCACAATCTGCTTAATTGTTGATTTGATATGAATATTATCAGACCAATACGCACATCTGATTTTAAGGCTTTATATGAAATAGCCGAAGAATCAGGTGTGGGGTTTACATCATTACCTGTTAATGACAACTTATTAGCCAAAAAAATTGCACGCTCTGAAGCCTCTTTTACTAAACAGGTAAGCAGTGCAAGTAATGAGAGCTATTTGTTTGTCATGCAAGATAGTGCCTCAGAAGAAGTAATTGGAACTTGTGGAATTGAAGCTTGCGTGGGTGTCGAAGATGCCTTTTACCACTACCATTTAGGTAAAGTCGTACACGCCTCACGTGAACTAAATATTCACAACACTGTTGAAATTTTAACGGTATGTAACGATTATTCTGGGATTAGTGAGATCTGTACGTTGTTTTTACGCGAACCAGCACGACAGCCGAACATGGGTCGATTTTTATCGAAAGTAAGGTTTTTGTTTATGGCTGAACATCAGCACCGCTTTACTGAACGCGTTATCGCAGAAATGCGAGGTGTCAGTGATGAAAACGGACGTTCTCCATTTTGGGAATGGTTAGAAAAACATTTTTTCTCGATGGATTTTCCGACCGCAGATTATCTCACTGGCATAGGTAATAAAGTGTTTATTGCTGAGTTAATGCCGAAATACCCGATTTACGTGAACTTGTTATCACAAGCGGCACAAGCTGCCATTGGTAAAGTACATGACAAAACCAAACCGGCATTAGCATTGCTTGAAAAAGAAGGCTTTAAATGCCGCGGCTATGTGGACATTTTTGATGCAGGCCCGACGATTGAAGCAGAGGTGGATACGTTAAAAACAGTACGTGAATCTATACGTAAACCCGCGTTAATCGCCACTATTAATCCACAAGCTCCTCTGCACATTATTATTAATACGGAGGTCGCTGATTTTCGCGCCGTGCTCCAGCCAGTAGAAATCACAGAAGATCATATTTTGATCTCGCGTGAAACAGCCAAAGCATTGCAAGTAAACAACAGCGACATGATCAGAATTGCACCCTTAAAATAAGCCAGCCGACTGGCATGACAACACGACAGGATTTTACTATGCACACCCATTATATTGATGGTCAATGGCTCGCCGGTGAAGGCGCTCAGTTACATTCGATTGACCCTGCTAAAAACACGACGATTTGGAGCGGTCAAGCCGCATCTCCGGCTCAAGTAGATACGGCGATTGCCGCTGCCCGCTGTGCATTTACTCATTGGGGAGCGTTAAGCGTGACCGAGCGTTTGGTATATATCCACGCCTATGAACAACAACTCAAAGACCATCAGGACGAATTAGCCCTCGCGATTGCCCAAGAAACCGGTAAACCAATGTGGGAAACTAAAACAGAAGCGGCAGCCATGGTGGGTAAAATCGCACTCTCAATCAAATCCTATCAAACTCGCACCGGTGTGACCGAAAATCCGATGCCATTAGGTAAAGCGTTTATCCGCCATAAACCTCACGGTGTTGTCGCGGTATTTGGTCCTTATAATTTCCCTGGTCATTTACCCAATGGGCATATCGTACCGGCGCTAATCGCTGGTAATACGATTGTTTTCAAACCCTCAGACTTAACGCCGATGGTTGCCCAAACGATGGTTAAACTTTGGGACGCAGCTAACTTACCTAAAGGTGTATTAAATTTACTGCAAGGTGATATCACAACGGGTAAAGCCCTTGCTGCGCATGACCATATTGATGGCTTGTTTTTCACCGGATCGTCCAACACAGGTAAATTACTGCATGAACAATTTGCAGGACATCCTGGAAAAATCCTAGCCCTAGAAATGGGCGGGAACAACCCGTTAATCGTTGCACAAGTGAATGATATCGATGCCGCAGTGCATGATATTGTACAATCAGCATTTATCACATCCGGCCAACGCTGTACCTGTGCACGTCGTTTATTTATTCCTAATACCGCACAAGGTGATGCGATACTCGCTCGCTTGATTGAGGTAACCAAACGTATCGAAGTCGGTCAATACGATGCCGACGAGCAACCGTTTATAGGCGCGATGATTTCAGCAAAAGCCGCAGCCATGATGGCTCAAGCTCAAGCTGCACTGATTCAATTAGGCGCACAAGTGTTAGTCGAGTTAACGCACTTAGATAGCGACACAGGTTTTGTTAGCCCAGGGATCATTGATGTGACGAATATTCTTGATGTATTACCGGATGAAGAACATTTTGGTCCACTCTTAAAGGTCATTCGTTACAACACATTTATAGACGCGATCGCTGAAGCGAACAACACCAAATTTGGTCTATCGGCAGGTCTGATAGCTGATGATGCACAGTTATATGATCAGTTTTTTCAACAGATCCGTGCAGGCATCGTTAATTGGAATCGTCCTATCACTGGTGCCAGTGGCGCTGCGCCATTTGGTGGGATCGGTGAAAGCGGTAATCACCGCGCCAGTGCATTTTATGCTGCGGATTACTGCGCCTATCCGGTTGCGTCTGTTGAATTAGAAGCCACCACATTACCTGGAACATTAAATCCAGGCTTACACTTTTAGCGACAAGACATTACAAGGAATAACGTTATGCATACCAGTATTAATGATTTATTTGCAGGTTTATGGGCTGATTATGTCGCGATTACACCGTCAGCAGCGCGTATTCATGAGTTATTGCAGCAACATGATAATAGTAATGATATTATTAATGACCACATTGCGTTGCGTACATTTAACGTACCCGGTTTAGCTGTTGCAGACTTGGCAGTCCATTTTACCCAGTTAGGGTATGTGCAAAGTGGTGAGTATGATTTTAATAGTAAAAAACTCAATGCATGGCACTTTCAACATCCTAACCCAACGCAACCAAAAGTGTTTATCAGTGAGTTGCGTGTAGATGAACTATCTACTGACGCCCAAGCAATTATTCAAAAAATGCTAGCTAATATGGATTTGGCCATTGTGGCGTCTGATAACTTCCTGTACTCAGGTACACATTGGCAAGTCAGTGAAACCGATTACCGTGCATTACTAGCAGAATCTGAGTATGCCGCGTGGTTGGCCGCTTGGGGCTTTAGAGCGAATCATTTTACGGTGAGTGTTAATCATTTAAGTTCAATGCATGAATTGACTGACGTAAATGCGCTACTCAAAGAAAATGGGTTTCTGTTAAATACATCTGGCGGTGAGATAAAAGGCAGTCCAGAGGTGTGTTTGGCGCAATCTTCAACTATGGCGGATAGCATGCCCGTTGCATTTAGTGATGCAACCGTGGCTATCCCAAGCTGTTTTTATGAATTTGCGCAACGTTATGCAATGGCGAACGGTGAACTTTACCAAGGGTTTGTCGCAGCGTCTGCCGATAAAATATTCGAAAGTACGAACGTTAACTAATGCAACTGATGCCAACTAGCCTCAGCTTCCCACATTAAAAAACAAAAAAGGCGCTTAACATTAAGCGCCTTTCTATTATCAAGCTGTTATTGTCAGAACCAGCAAGCTAGTCTTCACCAAACAAATCATCTGATTGTGGCATAGTAACATTATTCGACGGCGTATCAGATGCACTATCTGGATTGAGGCTAGGGTCAACTATGCCATCATCTAAAGCGTCATCTTGGTGTCCGTTTAACACTTCGACCCCATCAACACGTTGCAAACCTCGTGGTAATTTATTGCCTCGACGTCCGCGTTCACCATAATAATGCTCTAGATCCGATGCTTTAAGTGTCATACCGCGTTTACCAGCTAAGACTTTGACATCACTGCCAAGGGGCACGACAGCAATCGCGACCACGAACTCCTCGCGACTTTTTGATTTAGCTGACGGAATATTTATAATCTTGTTGCCTTTACCTTTACCTAAACTCGGTAAATCACGTAATGGGAACAACAACATCCGCCCTTCATTCGAAATCGATAAACACATATCTGTCGCAATATCATTGACACGAACCGGCGCTAATACTTTGGCTGCATTAGGTAATGATAAATAGGCTTTACCCGCTTTATTTTTACTTAACATATCGGCAAACAAACCCACAAACCCATATCCTGCATCACTTGCCATCAAGAATTTTTGTTGTTCCGTTGCCATGATCACATGTTCAAACTTCTCACTTGAGACCATATTAAAGCGACCGGTTAACGGTTCGCCTTGGCTTCTTGCAGACGGTAAAGTATGGGCATCACAACTAAAACTGCGACCCGAGCTATCAATAAAGACTGCCGGTTGATTGCTCCGTCCCATAGCACTTGCTTGATAAGTGTCATCGCCTTTGTAACTTAAATTAACGACGTCGACATCATGTCCTTTGGCACAACGCGCCCAGCCTTTATCGGATAACACAACAGTGACCGCTTCCGATGGTACCAACTCTTTTTCTGTTAATGCTTTGGATTCGCCACGCGAAACAATTGGAGAACGACGATCATCACCGTATTTTTCGGCATCAGCTTGTAATTCTTTTTTGATCAGCGTTTTCATTCGGCGATCAGAACCTAATGTGGTTTGCAGATAATCTCGTTCTTTGCTCAATTCATCTTGTTCACCCAGGATCTTCATTTCTTCGAGTTTAGCAAGATGGCGTAATTTCAAATCTAGGATGGCTTCGGCTTGCGTATCTGATAATCCAAACCGTGACATTAATTCATTTTTAGGTTCATCGTGATGACGAATAATTTCAATGACTTCGTCAATATTCAAAAACGCGATCATCAGACCTTCAAGAATATGTAAACGTGCCAATATTTTATCTAGACGGTATTGCAGACGACGTGTAACGGTATCGCGTCTAAACGTTAACCATTCACTTAAAATTGATTTAAGATCTTTGACCTGAGGACGACCGTCCAAGCCGATCATATTAATATTTACACGATAGTTTTTTTCTAAGTCGGTGGTCGCAAATAAATGCGCCATCAACTGGTCTATATCCACACGATTAGAACGGGGTGTAACCAATAGGCGAGTCGGATTCTCATGGTCTGATTCATCGCGTAAATCAGTCACCATAGGTAATTTTTTGGCTTGCATTTGAGCTGCAATTTGTTCCAAGATCTTACCGCCAGAGGCTTGATGAGGCAACGCAGTAATAATGATGTCACCATTTTCTTCGTGATATACCGCACGCATTTTAATCGAGCCACGTCCAGTTTCATAAATTTTTTGAATATCAGCGCGAGGCGTAATGATTTCAGCATCGGTCGGATAATCAGGGCCTTGCACATGCTCCAATAGTTCACTTAAATCGGTACGCGAGTTGTCTAATAACAGGGAGCAGGCATTGGCTAATTCACGCACATTATGCGGAGGAATATCAGTAGCCATACCTACGGCGATACCGGTAACGCCATTGAGCAAAATATGCGGTAAGCGTGCTGGCAAGACTTTCGGCTCTTTTAGGGTTCCATCAAAATTAGGCGACCAATCCGCCGTACCTTGACCCAGCTCCGCTAGTAATACTTCTGAAAAACGGGATAAACGCGCTTCGGTATAACGCATTGCTGCAAATGACTTAGGATCATCTGGCGCTCCCCAGTTACCTTGTCCATCCACTAATGGATAACGGTAAGTAAACGGTTGTGCCATTAATACCATTGCTTCATAACAAGCTGAATCGCCATGTGGGTGAAATTTACCCAAGACATCACCGACAGTACGAGCCGATTTTTTATACTTCGCATTATTGCTCAAGCCTAAATCAGACATCGCATAAATAATACGGCGCTGAACAGGTTTTAAGCCATCGCCAATATGCGGTAATGCGCGATCCATGATGACGTACATCGAATAATTAAGATAAGCATCTTCCGTGAAGCGTCGCATGGGGAGTTGCTCTATTCCATCTTGATTAATGGTGACTTCGTTACTCATAGGGATCCAAAAGATTCTTGTTATTGGTCTAGTTTCGAATAATAATACATTATGTTAACTAGTGATACGCTCATGAGGTGTATTGCCTTAAAAAATCAAAATATTCATGTCAGATATCCGTGTCACTACATTTTGGAAAAGATTATCGGTGCTAGTGATGCTTGGTTTATCCTCGCCGACATTAGCGTTAGAGCCAATTTCTATAATCCCAACTCAGAATTTAACCGTTTTCTTCTCTGGATTGATTTATGGTAGTTTAGGCATTTTATCGCTGTATAACTTAAGCCTATTTTTTACACAACGCGACAAGTCTTCATTCGCCTTTTTATTTTATGTGGTCTGTATATTAATTTGGCTTAATATTTCATTAGCCAATTATACCAGTAAAATGGCTCCACTGCCTTCCACCGACAGTTATCTCGAATTACCCAATGCACTTATCTTACTGATTCCATTTTCAGCAGGTTTATTTTTAATGACGTTCACCGAGCAAACATTTTGACGCATTGATAAAAGCAATTTTGCCACCGTGGTGATCTTGTTATTATTGTTGCTTACCGGTATCGGCTTATTCAATTTTAGCATCAGTATTAGTACCAAAAATACTATCATTCTCGCACTACTTGCAGTGTCATCGTTAACTTATAGCGTAATTAGTTCACAACAAATCAAGACACCTTCATCGCCTATCATCTTTTGTTTTGTCGGCATGATTTTGCCTTTTCCCTACACGATGTACTTATCTATAGAGCAATATTTCAACTCAGATATATCGAGTTTTTTATCGATCACGACTGCATTTATTTTTTTATTACAAGCAATCATGTTTACATTTGCTCTAAACTACAAGCGCAAACAATTACTCATTGAAGAAATACATGCAATTACCGACGATTTACATTCGAAAATTGAAGTCATTAATACCCAAAATCACAGTCTAGATATCGCTCGTAAAAAAGCATTAAAAGCCAGTAATATTAAAACTCGATTTTTAGCTAACATGTCTCATGAAATACGTACCCCCTTAAACGCAATTCTAGGGTTTAGCCAAGAACTAAAAAACAATTCTCAGCCGGAAGAAAGAACCGAGCAAATTAATCTCATCAATATCGCTTCAAAAAATTTATCATCTTTGGTCAATGATGTGTTGGATCTTTCTAAAATTGAAGCTGGAAAATTTAAAATCACTAACAGAGAATATCACCCATTAGAATTTTTTGAAGATATTGTAGAAATCAATGCTAAATCGGCACAACTCAAACAGTTAGAATTTAATTTTTATATAGACAATCTTCCAAGGAAATTAGAAGGTGATTTTTTACGCCTTAAGCAAGTCATTACTAATTTATTGAGTAATGCCCTAAAATTCACCCAATCCGGACACGTATCATTGAGTGTCGTATGCAATAACTTAAACAATGAGATGGTTGAACTGATTATTAAAGTTGACGATACAGGATTTGGTATTTCAGAAAACAATATTAAGAAATTGTTTTCTGCTTTTTCACAAATTGATGATGAAATCAATATAGAGTACCAGGGAAGTGGCCTTGGATTAGCGATCAGCCGAGATATTATTAAAATAATGAAAGGTTCGATCAATGTCATTTCAGAAGAGCGTATTGGCACTTCATTTGTGGTAAAAGTGCAACAAAAAGTGGTTGATCGCCAAGGAATTTACGATAATCAAGACTCATTTATTGATAAACGAGTCTTAATTATCGACCCAAAACCCGAGTCTCGTCGCAATACAGCTCGCCTCTTAAAACACGCAGGTATGGTTACTACCAGTGCTGAAAGCTGTGAGTTTTTAGCTTCTCTATATAACGATACTCGGTTACCAGAATTTGACTTTTGTTTCCTCACATTGCCACAAGATACATCTTTTGAGCGAGTCACATTTTTAGAACAATCAGAACATATCAATTCCAAAAAAATCATTATTTTATATTCAGGATTTATGCCTCTAGCACAACACGAACGCTTTAGAAGCAAAGTATCCAGGCAAATGACGCTCCCCTTTACGCTGTCCGAATTGCGCAGTATATCCAATTTACAACAGCGTGAAAACATCAGCCCGATCCAACGAAAACTACACAATCTCCCGCTCTTATCCGTCCTAGCGGTAGATGACATACCTATTAATTTAAAATTATTGACGACGTTTTTAAAGAATTCGAAAATCAATTTAACCACTGCCAATAGTGGGTCTGCCGCAATCGAACAATGCAAGACAAAAGAGTTCGATCTGATACTGATGGATGTCCAAATGCCAGGCATGGATGGAGTACAAACAACGCAACATATCCGCAAAATTTCACGCAACATGGGTACACCTATCATCGCGTTAACTGCACATGCTTTTAATGAAGATAAACAACGCTTTTTGTCATCTGGCTTTGACGATTTTTTACCCAAACCGATTGACGTAGAATGCTTAATCAAGGTGATTGAGCTGTGGTGTAAAAGACCCGATAGCCAGACTTTTTCAGCGCCTAAAGTCGTGTCATTAGATATTGCTACGCTAGTATCGCTCGATTGGGAATTAGCAGTTAAACGGGCTAATTATAACGAACCTGCAGCCCGAGAATTGCTAAGTGAATTTGTCATCATGCTACCCACAATGATCCTTGATATTAAAGCCTACCAAGAGATGTCCAGATTAAATTCAATCCATGATGATGTGCACAAGCTCCACGGTGCATGTTGTTATACTGGTGTTCCACGTTTGCAGCGATTGTGTTTTGAGATTGAGTCACAATTTAAAAAGGACTGCTTAGATGGACTGGAATTACATTTAAATGCGTTGGCGGAGGAAGCGGATCGCGTGGTCAATGATGCTCAAGAGTGGTTAAACCAGGGCATTGACTAATTATAATTGAGGCGTGTTTTGACATCGTCATGGCATGCGCGAACTAATACCACAAACTCGTCGGCTGTCCGATCTAACTCAGCTTCATTCACATAAATATCGTATCCTAAGTGATCTCTGAGCTTTTGCATCCTATTAGCAAACATTCCCTGCACGCCAGTCAAAATATCGCCTTCAGGAAGTTTATGCTTTTGATTTTCAATTAAATCGCTACTAGGGCATTGTCCGGTTTGACAGCTCGGATCGGTATTTTGCATCAATAATGGCCGTTGCTCCATCAGCAAATTGGTCATCAGACGTTGCGAAATATGACCAAACAATGGCGTATACGATTTGATCCTAAACCCCACCATGCTTAAGTCAACTTGCTCTAACCCTCGAGTGACTCGTGGTGTATCAATCCGTTGAATATTTTCCCAAGTAATAAACCAAGTGCCATATCGATGATGGTATTTGATGCCGTCAGGATTAATAATTAAAGAATGTTCCGGTTCTTTTAGTTTAAAAAAACCAATAACAAGTGCAATAATGCCTATTGCAATACAAGCAATCGCGACTAAAACAAATTGTTTAGGCACGATCCCCAGCAACACGAAGCCAAGTATTATTGCAACGACACCCGCTAACAAACTGGTTAATCCATTGCCTTTGGAAGCTGCCCGGATCCGAATTGTTTGTTCTTCAGCAACAGAATGCTGTTCAGTCTCAATCACAGTGTTGTTCTCACTAGTTAAGTCATTAGCCATAGATATAAGAGCATACATACGACACCATATAAAATAATATAGCGCCAACGCATGCAATACGCACAGTCAGTATGCCAAATTTGTTTAATTTTGTTCCACATGCGCCATTCTCGCTGCATATTTTGCCGTAATTCGGGCATTTTTACGCGCTCTAATACGGCATAAGGTGGCTATAATGACTGGTGTATAAAGCAATGATAGCAAGATTGAAAATCCAACGCCACCAGCCAGTACCACCGCCAATGGTGGCCAAAATGATCCAGATGTAAACAGTAACAACGGTATCAAACCACCCACAGTGGTAAACGTGGTGGATAAAATATGCCGACTACAACTCATCGTTTCAGCAATAATTTCTTCTGTATCACCGGCTAACGCTTTGGGGTTGGCATTGATCGCCGCTATCACTACTATCGAGCCATTAATGGCAACACCGATTAATCCTGCGCAACCTAAAATAGGATTGAAACCAATCGCGTGACCTGAGAACCATAAACTCAACATGCCTAAGCCTACTGATAAAATCATGACTGAGCCAATTACGGCTGCAAAACGCACACTTTTAAACGTTAGGATCAATGCCGTAATCATCATCACGACTAAGACCGGCGCATACGTCGCTAACTGACCTATGGCCTCTTGTTGTTTATCTGCATCACCTGCCATTTTAATTCTATAGCCATCCGGTAATGGATAGTCTTCAAGTGCATCACGAATTTGATTCGATGCGTCCACAGGTGGCACTCCTTGCATTAAATAACCTTGAACTCGATTAACGCGTTCTCCATCTTTGCGGGTGATACCCGAAATAGCAGGTTGTAAATTAAAGTCGCCTAACGCTGCAACCGGCAACCAAGGGTTAGTTGCATCATGCCCTCTTGCGGCTAATGGCAATGCTGCCAAACCAATCAAATCACTGCGCTGCTCATTACCGATCCGCACTTTTATCGGGATCTCTTCTGTTTGTTCGACAATAGAACCTCCAAACTGACCATTTAACGCGAGTTGTAGTTGCCCTGATAACTCGTTCAAGTTTAGTCCTGAATTACTTGCACGGTCGCGTGTGGTATCAATTATTAACTCAGGCTCAGAGACTGTAATTGACGCAATCGATTGCGATAAGCCAGGAGTATTAGCCATCACTAAACGAATATCTTGGCCTATTTGTTCCAATACGGCCAAATCAGGACCATACACATCCACCTCCACAGGGGCTGGAATGGGGGGACCTTGTCCAAACGATTTAACTATTACTTTCGCTTGCGGAAACTCTGATTGTAAATCCAATTGCAAGCGATCGATCATATTAGCAGCACGCTCCATCGAGTCGACAGTGATCACGCCATTCGCGTATTCTGGTGAATTGTCTTTGTTCATTACCTGATTGTAGTACACCATGGGGGTGGAGTTACCCACCAACCACGTGACTTGTTTAATACCTTCGTATTCATTAATCACCGCGTCCATCGACAACGCAAGTTCATAAGTCGCATTAATTGAACTGCCTGGTGGCAAATAAGCCTCAACCACAAATTGGTCGCGATCTGCAGAAGGGAAAAATACATTTGCTAAGGTCGATGCTAATCCAAAACCCAGCAAACAAATCACAATACAAGCAGGTAATACAACGAGCGGTTTATGCAGTGCTTTGCGCAGCAGCGCGGCAAACGCTGACGACACTTGAGGTAACTGAAAACCTTGCGCATACCAAGGTGCATCCGCAGCATGCGATTTAGGTAAAAAACGCGCAGCTAACGCAGCAATAACCGTAATCGATAACCAAAATGATCCGATTAATGCCATTACCACCGACACAGCAATGGAGCCAATGAAATCACCAATATTTCCATTGAGTAAAAATATTGGCATAAACCCTAAAATGGTTGTTAGCGTTGAAGCGAACAAGGGCGCAAATAAATGCTGAATGCTTTTGGTAAATGCACCAACTCTAGTGGCATTGGGTTTGAGCAAGTTTTGTCTTATCTCGTCGGTCATAACGATGGCATTATCAATCAACAGACCTATGGCTATGATAATCCCAAATATTGACATTTGATGTATCTGTTCATCAAAAAATGCTAACGAAAATACCGCAAAAAAAGCACTCATTGGAAGCGACAATCCTACTATCCAAGACGACTTTATCCCCATGAAAAACAAGACCACCAGCATGACTACCGCAGAGCCCAAAATTAAATTACCCGTTAACTCTGTCAAACGCTCTTGGGTATAACTGTTTTGTTCAAAAATTAAATCAACGTCAACTGAGCCACCATAAGTTTGGGTAAAATGCTCCGCTTGTTGTTTAATTTGTTCGGTCCAATAATCAACCCGCACATTATTTTGCATTCGAGCAGCCACAAATACCACTTCATCACCATTCAATATGGCTTTATGTAACATGGGTGTTTGCCAATCTCGCGTGACTTGAGCCACATCAGATACTCGTAAATAATTACCATTTTCTGAAAACACTGGAATGTTATTAATGACATCTAAACTTGCCAGCTCTTGCGCGACTTGGACTCGAATATTAATCTGGTCAGCATAGACGACACCCGCCGGTAATTTAGGATCGGCATTGGCAATAGCTTCAGAAACATCTTGAGCCGTGATACCTATGCTTGCGAGTTTATCTGGATCGATACTGACTGTGATTTGCTCTGTCGGTTGTCCGAAAATATTAACGATTTCCGTTCCACCAATATTACGGAATTGATCCGATATCTCACTAGCAAAACGCCCCACCATGGCTAATGACGTCGTATCAGGGTACTTAGCTTTCAAGGCAAACATTACAGTAAACGACGTAGCGCCTCGTTTGTCTTCTAATATTGGTGTGCCTGCACCTGGAGGGAAACGGGCAGCAGCATCATTCATGCTGTCACGAATTTTAGAAAATATTTGTTGATTGTTTGAGTTATCAACCGAATCTTGTAGTTCGATTAACAAAGCTGAAAAGCCGGCTTTGGATGTCGATTCTATAAATTTTATTTCAGACAATTCGCGAAGCTCGTCCTCAAGTACATCAGTCACTAACGCCTCAACGCGTTCAGCAGAGGCGCCGGGAAAAGCAGTTAAGATCAATGCATTGCGTAAATCAATACGTGGGTCTTCAAGACGGGGCAACGTTTGAATCGCAGATAAGCCCGCTACTAATACGATAATGATTGTTAAAGCGAGTAGATGCCCACTGCGCACAAACATAGTATACCAAGGGTATGTGTGTTGTTTTTCAGCCATAGCAACGGTTCCTTATTGAGTAATATTAGGAGCAATATCACTCACGCGGGCATTGACATTTTGGCGCGCGACAAACCGATGCGTTCCTCCGATCACTAATAAATCTCCGTCCTGTAACGCCCCCGTAATAAAGGCACGTTCACCATCAGAATAAATAATCTCAACAGCACGTGTCGCAACTTGAGTCGCCCCTTCATTACTCACTACATAGACATTCCACATCCCGCGAACTCCATTCGCCAGAGCTGAAATCGGTACCCACACACCAAATTGATTCAATTCAATCGCCAAATCAACCGCAATTAAATCACCGACTAAGGTGACGGCATTAGCATTAACTGAAAACACAGTCTCCACGGTACGTGTGCGTAAATTACGCTGTGAACCAATCGTCAATAACTGACCGCGCACCGCGGCTTCGCCAATGCGTAAATCATACCATTCACCAATTTGTAATGTCCCTGCCACTTCAGGAGGGAGGGCAATACGCGCGCTCAACGTCGTATTATTCGCAATTTCAAATATCGGCTGTCCGATATTCACCACCGCACCCGCATCAACGACCCGAGCCACGATATCTGCAGTGTAAGGGGCGAGGATTGTGGATTTTTCTAATTCTAAAGTCAGTGTATCTAGCTGAGCTTGAATTTGGGCTAAGCGCGCTTGGGCGATGTTGTTTGCTTCTTTAGCTTCATCTAAACGTTGTGGGGATTCTAGCTTAGAACGAACTAATGCCACCACCCGCTTTTCTGAAATGCTAGCTAAGCGAGCCTCCGCAACGGCTAACTCCAATGCAGCTCGAGCTTCTAATAATTGCGCATCAATGCGTTTGGTATCTAGGCGAGCCAAAAGATCGCCGCGGTTTACCCGCTGTCCATCTTCGACTAACACATCTGCAACCCGACCGGCTCGTTCAAATCCGACCATTGCTTGTGAGGTTGATTCCACTCGTCCCATTGCTCGATAGCGTTTGGCAAAGGTGTTTTGATATTTCACAGGAAGGACATTCACAGTTTGTTCAACTAAGGCAGGATTTTCTTGTTGCGCTCTGCCATTGCCAGAAAACATCATCAACACAATTAATAATATAACACTCCCCCCAACTAAACCTAAAAGTAACGGTTGGTTAGACTGTTGAGAACTTGATGATGACATGGTTTTCCTTAACAAAATACAATGAGATAATAATAACCTAATGCTAATGTATAAATACTAGTCCGTCCAGTGTGATTATTAAACACCTGCATGCTCAGCGTAAACAATCTTATGGTCATTTATGCCGGCAATCGTATTTGCACACTAACCTTGCCACAATTTTTTAAGCTAACTCGTTGGTTGACCCTAGGCATACCGGCTTGGTATTTGCTACAATCTGACAAATTCTATTCTTGAACACGACTATGAGCGCACAAACCTTTAATTTTGCTGGGCAACATATCCTTTCGGTCAATCAATTTAACCGCGATGCGATTGAGTACATTTTCCATATCGCTAATCAAATGCGACCCTATGCCCAACGCCAAAAACGGACTGAAGTCTTGCGTGGTGCGATTTTAGGTAATCTATTTTTTGAACCGAGTACTCGTACACGAGTCAGCTTTGGTACCGCCTTTAACTTACTCGGTGGTGAAGTCCGCGAAACGGTAGGCATGAGTAATTCCGCGCTAGCAAAAGGCGAATCACTGTATGACACCGCGCGTGTATTGAGTGGCTATTCAGACATTATTACGATGCGTCACCCCCAAGCAGGTTCGGTTGCCGAGTTTGCTGCAGGCTCACGGGTTCCTGTAATCAATGGCGGTGACGGTGCCAATGAGCACCCTACTCAAGCTTTGTTAGACTTATACACCATTGAAAAAGAATGCCAATCCCACGGAACAAACATTGATGGTCTGCACATCGCCATGATTGGTGACTTGAAATACGGTCGTACGGTGCATTCTCTGTGTAAATTATTGAGTCTGTACAACAACATTCATTTTACGCTTATATCACCCACTGAATTAGCTATGCCTGAGTCCATTCTCACTGCAATTACTAATGGTGGGCATAAGCTGACGATCACCGACCAATTATCTGGCAGTGTTGATGCCGACATTTGTTACCAAACTCGCATCCAAGAAGAACGTTTTACCTCGCAAGATGAAGCCGATAAGTTCCGTGGTAAATTTCGTCTTGACCAAGCTATTTATACCAAGCATTTTCAGTCCAAGACTGTGATTATGCATCCTTTACCACGTGATTCACGTGCAGAAGCAAACGAACTGGATAATGATTTAAACCAGCACCCTAACCTCGCAATCTTCAGACAAACTGATAATGGCGTATTAGTACGTATGGCCTTGTTTGCCTTAACGTTAGGGGTGGAAACTATTATACAGCAACATGAAAAGCCAGTTTTATGGCAAACGCCAAAGAGTACTCTATGACTAAATCTGAAGAATTATTTGCCCGCGCCCAATTAACTATTCCTGGTGGCGTTAACTCACCGGTTCGCGCATTTAAAGCCGTGGGTGGCACGCCCCGCTTTATTACCAAGACTGACGGCCCGTATATGTGGGATGCTGATGGCAATCGCTATATCGATTACATTCAGTCGTGGGGCCCGATGGTACTTGGTCACAACAATGAAAAAATCCGTGAAGCGGTCATTGCTGCTAGTTATAACGGGTTGAGTTTTGGCGCACCGACGGAAGCTGAAATTCACATGGCTGAAAAAGTAAATAAACTCGTCCCATCAATGGAAATGGTGCGCATGGTGAATTCAGGTACCGAAGCAACCATGTCAGCCATTCGCTTAGCTCGTGGCTACACTGCCCGTGACAAAATATTAAAATTTGAAGGCTGTTATCATGGCCACGCCGATGCATTACTTGTTAAAGCAGGTTCAGGCGCCTTAACTATGGGTGTTCCGTCTTCCCCTGGTGTGCCTGAAAGTTTCGCCAAACACACGCTTACGGTTGAATTTAATAATCTGGATAGCGTCCGAGCCGCATTTGCAGAGTACCCTGAAGATATAGCCTGTATTATCGTGGAGCCGGTAGCCGGTAATATGAACTGTATTCCTCCCGTTGCAGGATTCTTACAAGGCTTACGCGACGTCTGTGATGAATATGGCGCGGTATTAATTTTTGATGAAGTCATGACGGGATTTCGTGTATCACGAGGCGGCGCACAAGAGCGCTATGGCGTTAAACCCGACTTAACATGTTTAGGTAAAGTCATTGGTGGCGGCATGCCAGTAGGCTGTTTTGGTGGCAGTAAAGAAATCATCCTACACATCGCGCCGACCGGCCCTATTTATCAAGCTGGTACGTTATCTGGTAATCCAATTGCTATGGCGGCGGGATTAGCGGCACTCGAGCAACTTGAAGAACCTGATTTATATACTAGTATCTTTAATAACACACAAGTACTTGCCGAAGGATTGACTGCACTTGCGCACAAGCATGGCATTCCGATGACGTATAACGTTGCGGGTAGTATGTTTGGGATCTTTTTTACTGATGTAGAAAAAGTCACTAACTATCAACAAGCCATTAATTGTAATACCAAACAGTTTAACGCCTTTTATCATGGCATGTTAGCTGAAGGTGTATACTTTGCTCCAGCCTCTTACGAAGCTGGCTTTGTATCCAAAGCACACACCATGGAGATTATCGAAGCAACATTAGCTGCTGCTGATAAGGTATTTGCACAAGTCGCCCATATACAATAACGCGACGCTTCTTGATTGAATGCGGACGCATTGTTCACGCATTCAATCAAGCTTATCTTACCAAAGCTTGATAACTTACTCATTAAGGACGGTATGTTTTCAGCTTTAGAGATTTTAAGTACCTTGTTGATTGTGGTTGCTATCTGCGCGTTATTTTTTGCGATAAAATGGCAAATGACACACGCACAGTTAGCTGAAATGCTGCATCAACAAAACCTCGATGCACAACGCGTAGTGCAACCTAAACAAGCGTTCGATCCTGAACTGCAAGATTTATATGCGGCTAAAGCGCAAGAAGCCCGTGACTTACACAACACAATAAGACGCTTCATTCCCAAGCAATTTATCCAGCATTTAGCAGCAAAACATGAAAGTGACCTAAAAGTTGGATTTGCTGATGAGGATGATCTTGCTATTTTGTTTGTCGATATTTGTCAATTTAGCCATTTAGCAGAAACTCTCAGCCCACAACAAACACTCAATTTTTTGAATTCGTTTTTTTTAAGGATGAACGCGCCGATCCACGCTAACAATGGCTTTATTGATAAGTTTAATGGTGATGCCATTATGGCGTTATTTGATCATCCTAATGGTAGCGAACACGATAAAGTGATGGATGCATTACAAGCTGCGATTGGCTTACGTCTAGCCTTAAACCTCTATAACGAGCATCGTGAAAACAGTGGCTATCAGCCAATTAATATCGGTATTGGGATACATTATGGTCCCGTTATCATTGGCACCGTTGGGACGGAAGATAGAATGGATACCACGGCGTTAGGGGATAGTGTCAACATTGCTTATCGTTTAGAAGGACTATGTCGAAATTATCACGCTGACATCATTATCTCAGAACAAGTGGTCTTGAATTTGCCCCCTGGACATAGAGTGGCGTTCCGGATCTTAGATAATGTTATAGTCAAAGGACGCAGCCAAGGGCAAAAGATCTACGAAGTATTATCCCATTTACCCAAGCAACAACAAATTATTAAACTAGCACAAGAAAAAGAAATTTTAACCTGTTTGTCTTTGCGTAAACAAAAACGCTTAGGAGAGTTGGCAAATATCGCTTCATCTTGTATTGCACGTTACCCGACTGAACCGGTATTTGCGCAGTTTTTTGCTCAATCTGAATTCCTGACTCGAAACCCACTCCATGAGAATAAATCAGGGGCGATTCATAGCCCACTAGCATAATGACTAAGATTGAGCGCGCTGTTTAATAAAATCCAGAGAAGGGGCAAAATATGCACCTCCCGTTTGTGCACTGGTGTAATCTAAAAAGGCATCATACTCATCGACATTCGTACCGAAAATCATACTGTGCAACATATGTTTAAAAGGGATTGCAGATTGACAATGACTCACAAAAAACAAACCTTGCTCGCGCATATTAGCATACGGCATCGATTGTCTGACTAATTGTTGTTTGGCGTGCACATCCGACAAATCAGTCACACGAGAGCGTATATAGTGAGAATTAGCATTCGCTTCAGGGCTTGGTAAGTGATGCTCTCGAGTACAGCCCATAACTTGTTCTTGGCGGCGTTGAGATAACAAATTCCAACGTGACATATCATGTTGATATTTTTGTGTATGCACATAACAACCACCGGCAAAATCTGGATCGTTGTCACCAATAATCGCCACGGTTTTTTTAGTTAAACCACGAGGATTATCGTCTGCATCAATAAAACCCGTTAAGTCACGACCATCGAGATATCTAAATCCACGCAAGTCTTCGACTAACTCGACATGAATGCGCAATAACTCGTGCACTTCAACGCTAATTGCATGAACAATATCAAGACGGTCTGCACGAATTTGAATAAATAAATCGGTGGTTTGAGATGGTGCTATGCGGTCGTCGCATTGCATATCCGGAAATGGACTAAGCTCAAGTGGACGTAATCCTGGGTACAATTCAGAGAAATAATCAGCACCGATACACACGACGCCAGAGACCATCGCTTCATAATGTTCGTCATCAAAATGTTCAAAAATTTCAATTACGCGAGCTAATTTAGAGCGGATTGCCTGCTCATCTTCATCAATAACATTATATTGTAAGTATTGAGCATGTAAGTTTGGCTCTGCACAAATACCTTTTTGTGGTTGACTCATCGCAATACCCGCAGTGAAATAGAATTCATGGATTAATAGCCCGCCGCATGCCCGTCTTTACGACTTTCAGATGCACCGAAATAAACCTTAGTATCTGCATCATAACGTATGGCTTGATAACCACCAAATGCACCAGAGACATCGCGCAAAACATGACCTTTTTTCAATAACTCTCGGCGCGTTTCAGCACTAAACCCAGATTCCAGTGAAATGTAGCCGCCATCGGTCATATCTGAGCCCGTAGGTTGGGCTGATCCACTATGTAAAATTCGAGGTGCGTCTCCGGCTTCTTGGGTATTCATGCCAAAATCAATCATATTCATGACCACCTGTGCATGCATTTGTGGTTGTGCGCCACCGCCCATCACACCAAAACTCAAATAAGGTTGATTATTTTTGGTAATAAACGCAGGAATAATCGTTTGAAAAGGACGTTTATTTGGGGCATAAGCATTAAAATGGGTTGGGTCTAAGGCAAATAACTCGCCCCGATTTTGCAGTACAAAACCTAAACCCGTTGGTGTCATACCGGATCCCATGCCGCGGAAATTACTTTGAATCAGCGACACCATATTGCCGTCTTTATCAGCAACGGTGAGATAGATAGTATCACCTTCATTGAGCCCGGCATCAACCCGTTTTGCGGCTTTATTAGGGTTAATCAATGCTTGGCGCTGCGCTGCATATTGCTTTGAAATTAATGCTGCCACCGGCACGTCATTAAAATCCATATCTGAGTAGAACTTAGCTCGATCAGCAAACGCTAATTTTTTAGCCTCAACAAATGTATGTACATATTCAGGTGAGCCAAAGCCCATGCCTTCAACATCGTAGCGTTCCATGATATTTAAGATTTGTAGTGCCGCAATCCCCTGGCCATTAGGCGGTAGTTCCCACACATCATAGCCGCGATAGTTGGCCGATACGGGCTCTACCCACGTTGAGCTATGACTCGCTAAATCAGCATAGGATAAAAAGCCACCTTGCGCTTTCATATAGGTATCGATGATGCGGGCGATATCACCTTTATAAAATGCATCGCGTCCACCTGTTGCGATTTTTTCATAGGTAAATGCCAACCCAGGATTTTTAAATATATCACCGGTGTTTGGCATTTTACCCTTAGGCATATAGGTTTCTTTAAATCCGTCATACTGACCAATACGTGCCACTGAGCGATGTAAATAATAGCTAATCAGCTCTGAAACTGGAAAGCCTTCACGGGCATATTTGATTGCCGGCGCTAGGATTTGTGTCATCGGTTTTGAGCCAAATTTGGCATGCATTTCAAACCAACCATCCACAGCCCCTGGCACAGAGACAGGTAATGCACCAAATTTGGGAATTTCTGTCAAACCTTGCTCTTTAAAATAGGCTAGCGTCAGTGTTTGCGGTGAACGACCTGAAGCGTTTAATCCATGTAGTTTTTGATTTTTTGCATCCCAAATAATGGCATACAAATCGCCACCGATACCACTGCCTGTTGGCTCAACTAATCCTAACATGGCATTGGCTGCAATCGCTGCATCGATAGCATTACCACCCGATTTAAGAATGTCTAAAGCAACCTGTGTCGCTAAGGGCTGGCTGGTCGCTGCCATACCATGCTGCGCTATCACTTCAGAGCGGCTAGCAAAGGTTTTTCCCGTGACACGGTCGTAAGCGTTAGCTACTGACAGGTTAGCTAGTACCAACATACTAGCAAGTGTAATTAACCTAACTATTCGTGTGTAGGTCTTCGTTATTGTTGTTTTCACGCGCGTTTTCCTTTCGGTTATCGTTGTAACCCTGAGCATAACTGTCTGTAAGATAAGTAGCAATCGTCGCAAAGAAATGTGTTGGTCTTATGACCTAAAACGTATCAAGGTAGAGTTGTTCCACTTTTGTGCGTGCCCACTCGGTTTTACGTAAAAACTTCAATGACGATTTAATCGATGGGTCTTTTTTAAAACAATTGATATTAATCATTATCGCTAAATCTTCCCAGCCATAATGTTCAACTAATTTAGTCACAATAGTTTGTAACGTTAATCCGTGTAATGGGTTATTTTCTTGAGTCATGTGTGTTCGCTACCTAGTGACAAGTTTTACAAGCGCATGCATATTGCGTAATCTGTTAATCATACCCTGTTCTTCAATAAAAACATAACGAGACCGAACATGAATACCCTTACCGAAAAACAAAAAATGGTCGCTGGCTTAGATTATTTTGCTAGCGATAAAACGTTAGTCGCGGAACGTTTTGCCGCACGCACACAACTCGATAGCCTCAACAGTATTCCCCAAGAACAAGTTAAACAGCGTGCCAACCTAGTTAAATCATTATTCGGATCGACCGGCAAGCGTCTATACATAGAATCGACGTTTAAATGTGATTATGGCTATAACATTCATGTGGGTGAAAACTTTTACGCCAATTTTGGCTGTGTCATTTTAGATTGTGCCTCAGTTACCATAGGTCATGATTGTATGTTGGCCCCCAATGTTGGGATTTATACCGCAGCCCATCCACTGAATCCAACCTTACGCAATAGTGGTTTAGAATTCGCTAAGCCCATTACCTTAGGCGATAACTGTTGGGTCGGCGGAAATGCAGTGATCAACCCAGGGGTAACCTTAGGTAACAATGTCGTGGTCGGCGCTGGTGCAGTAGTGACAAAAAGCTTTGGTGATAATGTAGTGATAGCAGGTAATCCTGCCGTCGTCATTAAAACCATTGAGCTGTGAACTACCCAGCGACATCGCTTCGCTCTAAATGCAAAAAGCCCCTCCAAGGAGGGGCAACACACACACTTTAAATAAAAGTATTTGGTTTAGAGATTACTTAGCCGTCGTAAAATCAGGATAAGCTTCTAAGCCACACTCACTGATATCGACACCTTGGTACTCTTCTTCTTCAGTAACACGAATACCCATTGTCGCTTTCAGAGCTAACCACACTACTGTGCTTGCGCCGAATACCCAGACAAAGATAGTTGCAGCACCGATTAACTGACCAGAGAAGCTGGCACCATCGTTAGTGATAGGCACTAGTAACAAACCTAATAAACCAACCGTACCGTGAACAGAGATTGCACCTACCGGATCATCAATCTTAATCTTATCAAGCGCTAAGATACTTAATACCACTAACACACCACCTATCGCACCGAAGATAGTTGCTTGTAATGGTGTCGGCGTAGAAGGTTCAGCAGTAATCGCAACTAAACCTGCTAGCGCACCATTTAATGCCATGGTTAAATCCGCTTTACCAAACAAGATACGTGCTAGTAAAAGTGCACCAATCAGACCACCTGCAGCAGCTGCGTTAGTGTTCATGAAGACTACAGCCACCGAGTTTGCGCTTTCTACGGTTGCAGTTGCTAATACAGAACCACCGTTGAAACCAAACCAACCCATCCACAAGATAAACGTACCTAATGTCGCCAATGGTAAGTTAGAACCAGGGATTGCGTTGGCTTTACCGTCTTTAGTATATTTACCTTTACGAGCACCTAAGATTAACACACCGGCTATAGCGGCAGATGCACCAGCCATGTGAACAATACCAGAACCTGCGAAATCAGAGAAACCAAGGTCGCCTAATGTATACAGACCAAATACTGCCTCACCGCCCCAAGTCCATGCACCCGACATTGGATAGATAAACGCAGTCATTACCACCGCGAATGCAAGGAATGCCCATAACTTCATACGCTCAGCAACCGCACCAGATACGATTGACATTGCAGTAGCTACGAATACAACTTGGAAGAAGAAATCAGCTGAAGGTGCATACGTTGCCGCATCTTCAGTTACACCTGTTGCGCCATCAGAAAGGATACCACTTAGGAATAATGTAAAGTCACCACCACCATACATGATGCTATAACCACAAATCATATACATGGTACAAGCGATCGCATAAAGAGCGACGTTTTTAGTTAAAATTTCAGTTGTGTTTTTAGAACGGACTAAACCCGCTTCTAACATGGCAAAACCCGCTGCCATCCACATTACAAATGCACCACAAATCAAAAAGTAAAAGGTATCGAGTGCGTAACTTAGTTCAAATGTCGTTTCCATTGTGATTCTCCTTACAACGCTTCACTATCGGCTTCACCAGTACGGATACGTACAGCTTGCTCTAGGTTATAGACGAATACTTTTCCGTCACCAATTTTGCCCGTTCTGGCATTTTCTGTAATTACCTCGACAAGACGATCAACCTGGTCGTCATTGACGGCAATTTCCAATTTTACTTTTGGTAAAAAGTCGACTTGATATTCTGCACCGCGATAAAGTTCAGTATGTCCTTTTTGACGTCCAAACCCCTTAACTTCGGTTACGGTCAATCCGTCCACACCGATATCAGAGATGGCTTCACGCACATCATCCAATTTAAACGGCTTTATAATTGCTGTTATGAGTTTCATGTATTGCTCCTGAATGTAAAAATTATTATTCAAGTAAGCTATTACAATGATTGTGCCAAAATATAATTATTAAATAATATCAATAACTTAAATATAAACATTGCTATATCTGCACATTTTATATGCACTCTTATATCTCATTAAATGCTCGCGTTGCACTAATTATGTGCAGGCAGTATTAATGAACTTCTCTACTAGGGTGTTATCATAGGGGTATGCAATTTTTGATTAATTCTGACTCGTTTACTGAGTTAACTACACCTCTTCGCCCTCTCCAGTCACCACGACTTATCCCGTGGGGTTGGATTATGCTGTCGATTGGTGCGCATGTTCTTGTGTTGTTAATATTAATCAAGTTTGCTACCACACCTGAGATCTCTAAATCCCTCAATACAGCGTCAAAGCAGCGCCCCATTATTGCCGCAAAACTACTGACACACGCACGTATTATTCCAAAAATAAATACACTGGCAGTGAGCCCTACAATTACGCCTCGCAAAGCTGAAGCCTTACCAGTCGAGCCAATACCAGCTGATACAGCACCAGCCGATACAGTGCAAACCGCATCGCCACCTCCTCAAGTAGCTAGCCTAGTGCCGCAGCAAGACACTCAGGATATCGTTTCGGAGGTACCGCACACCTTTTCTTTTGCCGAAGCAGAACCGGTAATATTCTCATCATCGCAGTCTCGCTTGCTCTCCAATACGACGACGCGTGCTGAAGTGCAGGCATTTTTTAATACATTTAACAGCGCTGAAACACAAGAGGATGCGCAACAAGGGGCAAATCACTTTGCTGCTGCGCAAATTAGTCCTGAGCTTTTTGCGGGTGCACCGGTGTTAACCCCTGCACAACAAGATGCTAAAGAGATCTATGATGCTAAAATTAATGTGGATTGCTCCAGTGGTGTGAATAAGGTGCTTGCCACCATCAGTCAATTTACGTTGCATGCCGTAGTCTGCCAAGATAAGGGCAACATTGATGCGTTTATTCAGCAGCGTTTGGCAGGAAAAGACAGCCGAGAACGTTTACAAGGGCTCAAGCCTCGCAAGCAACGTCGTGATTAACTTCATTGCTTTTTTAGCCAAAAATCCGCTCCCACCAGGCTTTTTTCTTGGGTTTAATGGGTTTAGGCTTGGCAACAACATTCCCTGAACAACTTAAAACTTGTTGACTGAGCCCTGACGAAATCGCCGGTAGTGAGACACTATCAGGACAACCTGCTTGCATTTGCGCACCAGTTTGCGCACTAAAATGAGCAATTTCCAGTCCTTTAGGAAAGCGTCGTGACAATGATTTAGGTTCCATTTGAGCTTGAAAGTCCATGTAAACTTGCATTGCGCCACTACTGCCACTTAATCCTGTCTGCGCATTATTGTCATCACCGACCCAAATACTCGCTAGCAAATTACGATCAAATCCAGCAAACCAGCTATCTCGGTAATCATTGGTTGTGCCGGTTTTACCAGCTAGATTAATACCTTTAAAGCGCTTTCCTACCTGTCGTGCAGTGCCATCTTTAGTGACTTTATGTAATGCATAATTCAATAGATAAGCGACCTGGCGATCAATGCGCTGTTCACTATAATCACTGTGCGTCCATAATAATTGATTGCGTGGTGATAAGATTGCACTCACCGTGTGCAACGGTCGATAGACCCCTTCATTGGCGAGGGTTTGGTACATTTGATTAACTTGTAGCGCAGATAAATTAATCGCCCCTAATGCAATCGCAGGTAAGCTTGGCACGGGCTCATCAATGCCTAGCGCAGCCAGTGTTGCCACTAAATTATCAATCCCTGTATCTAACGCAACTTGCACCGCGGGTAAATTATAAGAGGATATTAGCGCATCTAATAAACGTACTTCACCGCGAAATTTTTTGTCTGCGTTTTGTGGTGCCCAGCGCTTACCTCGTTCATCTTCCATTACGATAGGCGCATCTGGAATAATACTCGCCAACTGATAATGTGTGGCATCACGCAGTGCATTATAATAAATCGCCGGTTTGACTAACGAGCCGATTGAGCGTCGGGCATCTAATGCTCGATTAAAACCTTTCATATCTGGTACGGCATCCCCGATAATTGCGCGGATCCCGCCACTGCGAATATCACTTAGCACCATCGCACCTTGCAGAGCTGAAATATTTCGAGCCTCAGCAAGATTCTTTACCCGTTGGGATAGGGCTTGTTCTGCACGCCGTTGCGCATTAATATCTAACGTAGTAAAGACTTTTAAGCCCGATTGACGAATATCAGGATCGGCTAATACTTGAGATAACTCACGCGATACCTGATCCATAAAAGCGGGATGCTGACCGCTAGCGAGACTATCACCCGCTGCGACTGTTAAGGGTTGATTAAGCGCATCAAGATACGTTGCCTTATCTATTTTGTCCGCTTCAAACAAGATCCGTAACACTAAATCACGGCGTTCTTGCGTGCGTTCAGGTGCGCGTTTAGGGTTGTAATAAGAGGGTCCTTTCAACATGCCAACCAGCGTTGCCATTTCGGGTAAATTTAATTCATTAATGGGACGGTCAAAATAAAAATGCGAGCCTAGGCCAAACCCATGTACCGCTTCCCCCCCATTTTGCCCAACAAACACTTCATTTAAATACGCCTGAATAATCGCATCTTTGCTGTATCGAGCATCAATAATTAACGCCATCAATGCTTCTTTAATTTTACGGGTATACGATTGCTCACGCGACAAATATAAGTTTTTGACTAGCTGCTGGGTTAATGTCGACCCACCTTGTACTTTTCGCCCAGCACTGATATTTGCTAATAGTGCGCGTGCGATGGCTAACGGATTCACGCCCCAATGGGTATAAAAGTCTTTGTCTTCGACCATGACCAACGCTTCAACTAATAATGGAGGGATATCATCTAGCGTAATCAGCATCCGATCTTCACGATTGCCTGACACTAAACGCGTCACTAGCCAAGGCTCAAAGCGCAATTGCGGCAAGGATTGATTGGTCGCTATATCCGTAATCGAAGCAATGCGTGTGTCCTGCCAGCGAATTCGAATATGTTTCGCTGAAGCATAACCATCTGCAAAATCAAACGCGCGGCGATAAACCACCACTGAGGTTTGTCCTACCGCATATTCTCCGACACTCTGTACCGTGCGTTGGCGTCGATAGCCAAGTAATTTGAGTTCGTCGATAATTTCTTTTTGAGATATTTCTTCTTTTACTGCAAAAGTAAGCGGTCGGGCATAAACTTGTGCCGGTACTTGCCATTTATTTCCGGAAAAATGAGGCTTAATTTGCGCATCCAAATACACAACATAGGCTGCGATTAACGTCAAAAACGCAATCACAAAAGGTAAAAAATGGGATTTTATCCAAGAGGCGACTTTTTTTAGCAAGTTTTTTTCCTAATAGTATAGCGACGAATCATTCTTAAAAGGATCAGAGCAAACCTAGATAAAATCGGGTCAGATCCCATTTAATATAGATTTAGATTTAAGTTTTTAATAACTTATTAATATATGATTAACACACTTATTATAACACTCTAGTCTTAATGATATAGACAATTAGCTTCGCTTATTCTTATTATGGACAAATAATGTACAAATAACGTCATAGGCAAGGATCGACCATGGGACAGAATGAACAAGAAGAAATTCTCCAAAGCATTAACAAATATAGTCAGGTATTTAATGCAATGGTTCAAGATATTTTAACCAAACAAGCATCAGGTGATGAGGGTTTGGCTAGTTCAAATTCTGTTTTTTCGCCAAACAAGCTGATTTCATTAATGTCCGACAAAGTCGAAATCGATTCTGCCAAATTATTACAATCTCAGTTTACTTTCATGGAAAAGCAGTCTGCCCTATGGCAACAAGCTAGCATGGCTATGATGGGAGAGGCGTCGCAAAATATTATAGATGAGCAGCACTCTGATCGCCGTTTTAGTCATGATGAATGGCAAGCCAATCCAGTCTACAGCTATGTAAAGCAAGCCTATTTGTTGAACTCACAAATGCTTGAAAACATTGTTGATGCGATGGACTTTAAAGACTCTAAAACCGCAGATCAAATTAAATTTTATACCCGACAATATATCAACTCAGTATCGCCTACTAACTATGTCTTAACCAATCCTGAAGTGTGTGAGGATATTTTAAAATCCAAAGGCGAAAGCATTCTCAAAGGCATGCAGAACTTCATGGAAGATTTTGAAAAGAGCCCTATCGAAGCGTTCAAAATTACCCAAACCGATCATGACGCATTTACTGTCGGTGAAAATCTAGCGATGACACCCGGTGAAGTCGTCTTCAAAAACGAACTTATTGAGTTAATTCATTATTATCCCACTGTGACAAAAACCAACGAACTGCCTTTGTTGTTTGTTCCCCCGTTCATCAACAAATTTTACGTATTGGATCTAGATGAAAGAAAATCGGCTATTAAAGCCTTATTAGATGCGGGTAATGATCTATTCGTCATTTCGTGGATTAATCCTGAAGCTGATTTAGCGGCCTATGACTTCACTGACTATATGAAAAAAGGCCCCATCGCTGCGCTTGATGCCGTGTGTGAAATCACTAAAGCAAAGCAAGTTAATTTAACTGGATTCTGTGTGGGCGGGACATTAAGCTCCGTCACCACGGCTTATTTACGAGCGCAAGGCGATACAAGATATTTGTAAAAACATTCCTAAAAATATGCGTAAACACCATGTACAACAAGGAGCTGGGCACTATGGCATTTTTAGTGGGTCGAAATTTCGTAAACACATTCGTCCACTCGTCACTGAATTT